>ULML01019843.1_pt1 | contig 16413 bp, 18 predicted proteins | sample 1951651 | NCBI WGS metagenome assembly ULML01 (sample SAMEA4835549, study PRJEB28245) | human gut metagenome | biome: gut microbiome; material: fecal sample | place: Denmark | collected 2008
GAACACTCGCGATTGCTATGATTACTTGTTTTAGTGCTCAATTACAAGAGGATTATCCAACGAAAGAAGAATATTATGATCAAATACAATCTTCTGTTAAACAAGAATTAATTGAACCAGTTTTAGATAATGAAGAAGAATTCGTTCGTATGAATGATCGCAATGATGTTTTATATACAGTGAATAAAGTATATAGCCCATATTCATATCGTACTTCGATTTATTCATCCACTTATAATAAAAATTATGTAGATTTCTTGAGAAATGATTTAAGAGTTGCCTATGCTTCTAGAAATCCCATGATATTAAAAGAAAATGATGATATTTTTGAATCATATTTCTTAGGAGTAAAATATATTGTAGCGACGACAGAACAGGGGCCAGGTTATAAAAAAATTGCAGAAAAATACGACAAAAAGACAGATAGAACTTATTACTTATATGAAAATGAAAACGTATTACCAGTTTTATATGGAAGCAGTCAAACAATGAGCGAAGATGCATATCAAAAGTTAAATTATCCTGAAAATGTTCTAGCACTTCTGCAATACACAATTACAGAAGATTCTAAAGAGACACCAGTAGTAGATGAGGTAGAAGCCTTAGAACAATTAGATGTCACAAATTTAGAAAATGTAACATTGAAACAAGAAAAAGAAGAAACGATTGTTACAGCACAAGATAATGCTTCTTTTAGAATCGCATTACCAGAAGATATGGATGATGATCTAATTGTCTTTGAGATGGATATTACAGAACAAGCTAGTTGTGAAAATGGAGATCTCAGTATGACAATTGAGGGCGTTGAAAACAAACTAACTTGTGAAGAATGGCAATATCAAAATCATAATAATACGTTCCATTATGTGATTTCTCATCGCGAACACAAAAACTATTTAGAAGTGACATTAAAGAAAGGAACATATCATTTTAAAAATATACATGCTTATCGCATTCCAAGTACTATATTACAAGATGTAACAAGTGATATTACTTCATTTCATTTAAATAAAGAAAAGACGAAAGGTGATCATTTAGAAGGTAATATTACGATGACAGAAGATGGATATTTTGTAACAAGTATTCCTTATGATAAAGGTTTTACAGTATATGTAGATGGAAAAGAAGTAGAATATGAAACAGTAAATCATGCTTTTTTAGGTTTTCCACTGGAAAAAGGAAAACATCAAATTACACTAACCTATGAAGCACCATTTAAAAAAGCTGGTATGATAGCAAGTATAATAGGTTTTATAATTTTTATAGGAATTATCGTAATAGATAAAAAGAAAGAAGTGAGATAATGGATAAAATTTCGATTGTTGTACCATGTTATAATGAGGAAGAAAGTATTCCACTATTTTATGAAGAAATCAAAAAACAAGAACAGAAAATGAAAGATGTATGTTTTGAGTTATGGTTTGTGGATGATGGTTCAAAAGATCGTTCCTTGGAATTAATGAAAAAATTACATGAGAAAGATGAAGAAGTTCACTATTTATCATTTTCTAGGAATTTTGGCAAAGAAGCTGCTATTTATGCAGGATTAGAAGCTGCTACAGGAAAATATATCACATTAATGGATGTAGATTTACAAGATCCACCTAAATTGTTAGAAGAAATGTACGCAGGCATTACCAAAGAAGGATATGATGTCGTAGCTACTAAGAGTACAAGTCGTAATGGTTATTCTTTCTTTCGAAAAACATTTACAAAGTGGTTTTATCACATCATTAATAAAATTTCTAAAGTAGAGATGGTAGATGGAGCCAGAGATTATCGTTTGATGAAAAGAAAAGTAGTCAAAGAAATTATTAATATGAAAGAATATAATCGTTATTCAAAAGGACTGTTTAGTTTTATCGGTTTTAAAACTAAATGGATTACATATGAAAATCCAGAACGTTCTGCCGGTAATACGAAGTTTAACTTTTGGAAGTTATTTGCTTATGCGGTAGAAGGAATTGTCGGTTTCTCAACTGTTCCTTTAGCAATTGCCGCAATTGTTGGTCTACTTTTCTGTTTGATTTCATTCTTAATGATAATCGTTATCATTGTACGTACTTTAATCTGGTCAGATCCAACGAGTGGATGGCCATCTATGGTTTGTATTATGTTTTTCTTAAGTGGTATTCAATTATTTTGTACGGGAATTATTGGTGAATATCTTTCTAAAACGTATTTAGAGACAAAACATCGTCCAATTTATATTTTAAGAGAATCTAGTGAAGAGGAGGAAGAGTAACTCCTCTTTTTGAATGTCTTATTATTTTTAGAATATGTTGTAATAGAGGTGTTCTCATGAAAGATAAAGGATTGATATTACTACTGAGTATTCCAATCGTTATGAGTTTATTTTTTCTTAGTACGTATTTATGTATGCAATTAAAATTAAAAGGAAAAGAAACGATAGTTATCGAATACAAAAAATCATTTCATGATCCAGGAGTTAGTGCGACTATTATGGGAAAACCAGCCAAAGTAAAAATACATGGAAAAGTTGATACTAACCAAATTGGAACCTATGAATTAGTTTACGAATTGAAAAACAGAATTGGGATGGTCCGTAAGAAAAGTAGAACAGTGATTGTAAAAAATAAAGAAGCGCCAACCATTACATTAAAAGGAAATGACATAGAATATGTCGCATTAAACACATCATATGAAGAACCAGGATATACTGCAGTAGATGTTGAAAATAATGATTTAAGTAATCAAGTTATTACAAGTGGGGAAGTAGATCCGAAACGCTTTGGTATTTATGTTATTAAATACGAAGTAACGGATAAAAGCGGTAATACAACCGTAGCAAAAAGAAAAGTAATTGTGAAAGACAATGAGAAGCCAACTTTAGAATTAAAAGGTTATGAAGCAATCACATTATATATTGATGAGAAATATGAAGAACCAGGATATATTGCTATTGATAATATCGATCATGATATTACAAAAAATGTTATTGTGAGAGACAATATTAAAAACCAGCCTGGTATTTATCAAGTAAAATATCAAGTAACCGATTCCAGTGGAAATACGGTGAAAAAAGAAAGACAAGTATATGTTATAAAACACGAAACATATAAAGAAGAATATGATAAATTAGATAACCAAACAAAGGGTTGGTGGTCAGATAATAAATTGGATCATAAAAGACCATTAGGTGGTAATGGTGGTAAATCATTAGAAAAGTATCATGCCTATCACTTAGGTGAAAATAAAAAAATAATTTATTTAACTTTTGATGAGGGTAGTAATGAAACTTATATGAAAGAAATTGTTGATGTTTTAAATCAAAATCAGGTGAAAGCAACTTTTTTTCTCTGTCAAAGTTATATGGCTAGTAATGATTCATTGATAAAAGATATGGTAAAAGCAGGACATAGCATTGGTAATCATACTCATCATCATAAGAGTATGCCTAGTTTAGCAACCAAAGAAACGTTTGATGAATATGTAAAAGAGATAAAAGATGTAGAAAATATATATCACCAAATTACTGGAACGGAAATGGATAAAATATATCGAGAACCAAAAGGAGAATGGAGTGAAAGAAGTTTAAAAATAGTGAGTGATCTAGGTTATTCTACTTATTTTTGGAGTGCTGATCACTATGATTTTGGAGAAGATATTTCAAAAGAAGAAACACTCAATCGTTTATTAAAAAGATATCATAATGGGGCAATATATTTGTTGCATCCTAAGAATAAAGGTAACTATGAAGCGTTAGATGAATTTATCAAAACAATGAAAAAGAAAGGATATCAGTTTGGGTTAGTGAAGGATATAAAAAGAAATGAAAAACAGAGTTAAATTTCTATACAAAGATTTCTTTTTATAGTATAATGAAAACATAAGGAGTGTGTCATATGACAGAAGACAATAAAAAGGTGAAAAAACAAGAAGAAATACCTCATTTAGAGCCATCTAAAGAAGTAGATTTTCAAGTGGGAGAAGCAAAAGAAGAAGTGACACCGAAAGTAGAAAAAACAAAAAATAAAAGTGTAAAACAACCAAGCTTAGAAGAAAGAAAACAAGCTGATGAAAAAAAGTTACAAAAGAGTTCGCCAAAAATATTTGTTATTTTAGCTGCCATTGTATTAATTGTAATTAGTTTTGTAGGATATTATGTATTTTCTTCTAATCCGAAGAGAATATTAGTTTCATCTATTGATTCATTAAATAAAAAAATGAATGCTTTCAATGCTGATGTCAGTAAATATAAAACAGATGTAAAAGATAATTTTAAGCTAAATGGAACAATGTCTGTAAAAATAAATTCTGATATTTTAGAAGCTTATGGTTCTATAGGAGTCTATCCAGAATTAACACAATTATTAACGAATTTAGAAAATACAGAATTTCAATATGAATATCAACAAAATATTGAAGAAAAAAAACTTTATTTTAAATTAATACCAAGTTTAAATGGAAAAGAATTAACGAATATTACTTATTATAATGAAGATAGTAATCAATATATATTGATAAAAGAAATTGCTTCTGATTACTTAGAATTAGATCAATTAGATATTTTTGATTCATTACAAGAGACAAGTATGGATGATTATAATTATATTGTTGATGTTATAAAAAAGAGTTTATATCAACATGTAACCAAAAAAGATTTTAAAATAAGTAATGTTAAAGTAAAAATTGATGGAGAAGATAAAGAAGTAAAAAAGGTTTCATTAACATTGGATGCGAAACGAGCAAATGAATTATTTGATCAAGTCATTCGCGATTTAAAGAAAGATACTAAAGCAAATAAAATTATGAATCGTATTTCACCAGAATTTAAAAATTATAAAAAACAAGAAGTGGACAATAAAGATTCTTCTGTTTTGAATTTTATAACTTATGTTACAAAATTTTCTCATGAACCAGTAAAATATGCATTAACAGTTACTGATTCATATACCAAAAAAGAAAGTGGAATAGCTTTCACAGATGGAAAAACAAAAGAATTTGAAGTGATTGAAAATGAACAAGTTATTAGTACTATTGAAATTACAGGTGACTTGGAAAAATTTGAGATTAATTTAAAAGATAAAAATGGAAAAAGTTTAGGAACAGGAAAAGGTTCTTATCAAGATACAAAAGCTAATTTTGATATCACGTTCAATATGGATAAAAATATGATATTAGCTTGTCATATGAATGCTAACAAAGCTGGAAATCAAACCGATTCAACATTCCAATGTGAAATATTAAACAATAATAATCAAAATTTACTATCTTTTGAAATTACAGACACAAATACAATTAAAAATGAAGAAGATATTAATGTTGATACAGAAGGTAGTAGAGAAATGACAAAGGCAGATGAACAAAAACTATCAACTTGGTTCCAACAATTACTAGCAAATTATTTCATTGCTCAATAAAAGAAGATACAAATCTTCTTTTTTCTTTGAAAAATAAGAAAAAATAGTTGACAATTAAAAAAACGATATGCTATAATCTATTTGTCTTCAAAAAAGACGTGGGGGATTAGCTCAGTTGGCTAGAGCATCTGCCTTGCACGCAGGGGGTCGCGGGTTCGAATCCCACATCCTCCACCAATATGAAAACAAACCGTTGAATTTCAACGGTTTTTATTTACATTTTTTTAATATGATTAAACTGTTTTATTTAAATCTTATGTTATACTGTTAATAGTTGAAAGGAATCGTATTATGTTATATCAAACTCATTATAATTCGCCTATTGGTAAGATATTATTAGTAAGCAATGAACATGCTTTAATAGGCCTATGGATTGAAGGACAAAAGTATTTTGCTAATACAATTACAGGTCATGATGTAAAATACGAATTGACGCCTGTTCTAAAAGCGACTGAAGTATGGTTAGATAATTATTTTCAGAGGAAGAAACCAAATCTTAAAACACTTCCATTATTACCAAGTGGGAGTGAGTTTCAAAAGAGCGTTTGGAATATACTATGTACTATTCCTTATGGAAAAACTATTACATATGGTGAAATAGCGCATCTTATTTCTCAATTAAGAAATCGCCATGTATCAGCTCAAGCAGTAGGGAATGCAGTAGGACATAATCCCATTTCTATTATAATTCCTTGTCATCGTGTGGTAGGAAAAGATGGAAATTTAACTGGATATGCTGGAGGAATTGATAAGAAAATGAAGCTATTAGAATTAGAAGGAGCAGATATGAAACAGTTTTATGTACCAAAATAAGCATAGTTGACGTCAAGAAGTGGAAAACTACTTCTTTTTTTGACATTTTATGTTATGATGTAGGTATAGAATGGAGGAATAAATTTTGTTAGAAGGAAAAGTAGCCGTTGTAACAGGTGGAACTAGAGGTATTGGCCTTGCTACTGTTCGTAAATTTTTACAAAATGGAGCCAAAGTAGTTTTATTTGGTAGTCGTGCTGAAACAGTAGACAAAGCAGTTTCTAGTTTGAAAGAAGAAAATGCTTCTTATGAAGTAATGGGTTTATATCCAGATATTTCCAATTTAAACGCCGTAGAAGAAGCAATACAAGAGATTGTAGGAAAATATGGACATATTGATATTTTAGTCAATAATGCTGGTATCTCTGCTCGTGAGAGTATTTACGATTATACAGAAGAGAATTTTGATAAGATCATAAATTTAAATGTAAAAGGTGTATTTAACTGTTCTAGAGCAGTAGTCCCTTATATGAAAAAACAAGGAGAAGGTGTAATCTTAAATACAAGTTCTATGGTAAGTATTTATGGACAAGCTGCAGGTTGTGGTTATCCAACCAGTAAGTTTGCAGTAAATGGTCTTACAAAATCACTTGCAAGAGAGCTTGGAAAAGATCATATTCGTGTAAATGCAGTCGCTCCTGGAGTAATTCATACAGAAATGGTAGATGTATTACCAAAAGAAGTAATTCAACCAATTATTGATAGTATTCCAATTGGAAGAATGGGAGAACCAGAAGATATTGCTAATGCCTTCTTGTTTCTAGCAAGTCCACAGGCAAGCTTTATTACAGGTGCAATTCTATCAGTAGATGGAGCAGGTATGTGTTAAAAAAAAGAGTTTTTCACTCTTTTTCTTTTAGTTTCCAATATTGGTCATACATTTTTTGAACACTATTTTCTAAAGTATAATAGTAGAAAATATATGGAATTAATAGACATAATAATAGAAAAAATAGTAGTAATAATCCTAAATGGCAGCAGGCGATTGCTCCTATTAGAGATAGCATAGCAAGAATGGCAAATATACCAGTTACAAGCAAGTGAACAAGCCTTTCATGTTGATAAAATTGAATTTGTTGCAAATGATTGGTAATGGTTTGAGAAATGTTGTGAATATCTTTTTCTTCTAATTTTTTATCCACAGTATTTATATAATATTTTAATTTTTTATTCATAGAATCACCTAGTTTTATTATAACAAGAACTGTAAATAATGGAGAATAATATTGTAAAAAAACGTAAAATTAGATATATTTTCCAATTTATTGACATATTTTAAATGTAAACTATGATACAATGAAACTAGGTGGAGACACTCAATTATGAAGCGGGGTTGTGTAGTGTTGAAACGATTTAATGTTTTATAAAAAAGCTTCAATTCGATCTTGTCGGTAAGCAAAAAAAGAAGATGTATCTTCTTTTTTTGTGTGTTTTTGCATAAGCTTTTAATAGGTGATAAGATGAAAGACGATATTGTATTAAATCCTTTTACTATGAGCTTAGATTTAGATCATGACTATATTGTCAAAAAAGGAGAACCTATCCCTTTTAATTTGATAGAAATTGACAGATTAGATGAGATTACATATGATCAAGATAAAAACTATTTTCAAATTCATCATCCTGGAGATTATTATATTTCATACCAGATGAAAACAGAAAAGAGATATCGTATGGATATTCAAGGAGATATTTCTTATTTTGAAGCAGATATTTTTCCTGTGGAAAAAATGAGCCATGGGAGTGGTATTGTTACTGCCTCACATGAAAACATGATTTTTTATATTACATGTATGCATCACGATATCTCATTTACAAAAGGAAAACAAGCGACCATTACTATTTTTAAAGTGAGATAATATGTTATTGCGTTTATTTGGTATATTACTGGGATTTGGTCTTACTGTAATTGGTAGTATATATTTGATTGCTTATTTAAATTTGTTTTCATTAGGGTATAATTTCAGCGATTATGTTCATTTTATATGTGGACAGTTAGAATGTATTTATTTTATTTTAGGTATTCTAATTATGTTACTTTCAATTTATTTACCAGGAGGCAAAAAAGATGAACTATGTATATGACATTTTATTAAATTTTCAGGATTATGCATATGAGTTTTATGAATGGAATATCGATGATGAGATTACACACATTAGAAAAGTACCAATGGTAAGAATTTCTACTGAGCAATTAGAAAAACTAAACAATTATCGTTGTCAAATTACCCAATCTTTTGTCAAAAAAATAGAAAATAAGGCGGAGGAATTCACAAATCGTAGTGTTGAGAAAATTGCTTATCTCTTTTTAGCAACTGATACAAAAAGTATTACTGCTTGTTTATTGAATGCGAAAGGGATTGTCGTAAAAAAGAGTAAATTATTAGTAGACGAAGAGGAAGAAGCCTTAATTATGAGTAAAAATCTTCCTTTTATGAGCTTTGAAATTCATAAATTAAGAAAACAAAAAGCAAGAGAATTTGAAACAAGGTATGATCAAAATATGAAAAAAAGATTAAAGCAAGAAATTTATAAGTTAAATCAACAGAATGTAGAAAAGTTAAAATATTTATATTATGAATGTTTTAATGAAAAAGAAGAAGATGCACAAAAAATAATGCAAAAGTTTTATAAGGAGTTGAATTGTCATTATCAAGAAATTTCTAAGAAATTATTTATGGGATTAGATTTATTAAAAGTTAATTATTAATGTTTGACAATTTAAAAAAACATGATATAATGAAACCATTAACAACCAAGAAGTGGAGAAGTATAAAAGATTTCTGTTTACTAGAAAGCTGGAATGATGGAAGCCGGCAAATAAGAGCTTTTAGAATAACACCATGGAGTTGGGTATCTGAATGATAGTAGGATATCACGTAGACCTGCGTTATGAGGTAAGAGATCAAGGCTACTTGAAAATAGGGTGGTACCGTGCGTTTGCGCCCCTATATCAAGTGCCTTTTTATTTTAGGAGGTAATCATATGGATGTAAAAGAATTATATCAGAAATTAGATACACTGATGGAACAAGAAGTAATCTTAGAGGGATGGATTCGCAATCATCGTAAACAAAAAGAATTTGGATTTATCGATTTTTATGATGGCACTTGCTTTGAATCAGTACAATTAATTTATGATAATCAATTATCAGATTTTGATGAGATTCAAAAATTACGTGTTGGTAGTGCGATTCGAGTAGAGGGAATTGTAAAAGAATCTCCTGCCAAAGGGCAAAAATTTGAAGTACATGTCCAATCATTAACATTATTAGGAGATAGCGCTGAAGATTTTCCAATTCAACCAAAGAGACATACAAGAGAATTTTTACGTGAAGTATCTTATTTACGTCCTCGTACTAAGTTATTTCAAGCAGTATATCGTGTTCGTAGTGTAGCTGCAATGGCAATTCACACTTATTTTCAAGATCATGGATACATTTATTTTCATGCTCCATTAATTACAGCAAACGATGGAGAAGGTGCGGGAGAAATGTTTAAATTAACAACATTGCCACTTGAAAATATACCAAAAACAGAAGATGGAAAAGTAGATTATAAAAAAGATTTCTTTGGTAAAAAAGTAGGGCTTACAGTGACTGGACAATTAGAAGCAGAGGCATTTGCTATGGCATATAAACGTGTTTATACATTTGGACCAACTTTCCGTGCGGAAGTATCTCATACAAAAACACATGCATCTGAATTTTGGATGATTGAACCAGAAATTGCTTTCTGTGATTTAGAGCAGTTAATGGATATCGAAGAAGAAATGTTAAAATATGTAATTTCTTATTGTTTAGAACATGCGAAAAGTGAATTTGATTTCTTTAATCAATTTGTAGAAAAAGGAATAAAAGAGAAATTACAAGCTGTATTAGATAGTAAATTTGTACGTGTGTCTCATGAAGAAGTCATTCGCATTTTAAAAGAAGCTCCTGTGAAATTTGAAAATGAACCAAAAGAAGGAGAAGATTTAGCTACAGAACATGAAAAATATTTAACAGAAGTATATTATAAAGCACCTGTTTTCATTACAGACTGGCCAAAAGATATTAAGGCATTCTATATGAGATTAAATGAAGATAAGAAGACAGTTGCTGCTGTTGATTTATTAGTACCAGGTGCTGGTGAATTAATGGGAGGTAGTCAAAGAGAAGAACGTCTTTCTTATTTAACAAATCGTATGGATGAATTGAATATGAAAACAGAGGGGCTAGAATGGTACTTGAATTTAAGAAAATATGGAGGATGTGTTCACTCTGGATTTGGTATGGGATTTGAACGTTTATTAATTTATTTAACTGGGATAGAAAATATTAGAGATGTATTACCATTTCCTAGAACACCAGGAAACTGTGAATTTTAAAAGAGAGTTATTCTCTTTTTTTGTATATTCATGACAAATATTCCCATAATAAAAATGAGGTGAATATATGAGAAAAATATTATTAATTGGTCTTTCTATGCTTTTTCTTGTAACAGGTTGTTCTTATGAGGAAACAATGTTAAATACACCAACCAAAAAAGTAGAGATGTTTTTTTCAAATTATCAAACATTAAATGAAGATGTTATGGATGATTTAGATAAGGTAGTAGACGAAGATGAAAGATTTAATACAAAACAAAGAGAAGCATATCGTGAATTGATGAAGAAACATTATCAAGCAATTCAATATGATGTAAAGGATGAAAGTATCAATGGTGATGAAGCTGAGGTACGTGCTGAAATTGAAGTAATTGATTACTCTAAAATATTAAAAGATACAGATCATTATTTACAGGATCATCGTGATGAATTTTTAGATGAGAAAGGGCAGTACGATGAAACAAAATACATGGATTATCGATTAGAACAATTAAAAGATGCGAAAGAAACAGTTAAGTATGATATGACTTTTCATTTAACCAAAAAAGATAAAGAATGGCAAATGGACCCTTTAACAACTGAACAAGAGCAAAAAATTCACGGTATGTACGATTATGAATAAAAGCATATTTTTCTTTCATATGCTTTTTTCTTTTGGCATACTTTTTATTAGGTGAGAGTATGAAGAAAATAGGAATATTACTATTAACATTTATTTTTTTATTACCAAGTTCTGTACAAGCCATTGGGACGAGCGCCAGTGCTAGTATTTTAATGGATATGGATTCTAAAAGAATTATGTATGAACACAATATTCATGAAGTTCGTAGTGTTGCTAGTATTTCTAAAATTATGACGGCAACATTAGCTGTAGAAAGTGGAAAATTAGATAAACAAGTAAAAGTAAATGATGTTGTATTAGAAGCCTATGGATCGGGTATATATATTAAACCAGGTGAAAAATTAACATTGAGAGATTTAGTATATGGGTTAATGTTACGTAGTGGAAATGATGCTGCTTTAATGATTGCTGATTATGTCGGTGGCAGTGTTTCTAAGTTTGTAAAGATGATGAATCAAAAAGCCTTGAAAATTGGCATGAAAAATACGACCTTTCATAATCCAAGTGGATTAGATGAAGAGGATGAAGTTGGAAATTTTTCGACTGCTTATGATATGGCAATACTAACTAGTTATGCTATGAAAAATAAAGAATACCAAAAGATTGTTAGTACCAAAAAGTATACTTTGAAAACAAATAAAAATACTTATATTTGGTATAACAAAAACAAATTACTTACGAATTATAAATATACAACTGGTGGAAAAACGGGTTTTACCAAAAAAGCACGTCGTACATTGGTATCTACTGCAAGTAAAGATAATTTAAATTTAGTAGTTGTTACATTAAATGATGGCAATGATTTTCAAGATCATGAGAATTTACATGAATATGGTTTTTCCAATTATAAAAAATATCGTTTGTTAAAAAAAGGTACAGTAAGAATTAAAAATGAAAAATATTATAAGAATGAAACATTGTATATTAAAAATAATGTGGATTATGCCTTAAGAGAAGATGAAAAACAAAGTGTTAGGTTATCTTTTCAACTGAATCATAAAAAGCAGTTAAAAGATAATAAAAAAGTAGGAGAAGTTCATGTGAAAGTAGGAGATGAAGTAGCATTAAAAGAGCCTATTTATGTCAAAAAAGAAAAAACTAAGAAAAAAGGATTTTTACATCTATGGTAAATAAAATATGGGCTCTTTTTTTTATCATAGGTATTATTGTTAGTGTTATAACAGGTAAGTTAGAGGGTTTAAATGAAGTATTACTCAGTAGTGCGAAAGAGTCTTTAGACATGATATTGAAACTATTTCCAGTCATGGCTTTGTGGTTAGGAATTACGAAGATTGCTTCTATATCAGGTTTATTAAATAAAATGTCACGAATGATTAGTCCGGTATTAGGTAAATTATTTCCAGAAATACCGAAAGGGCATGCCTCTCTTAGTTTGATTACTTCTAATGTAATTGCTAATTTTTTTGGTTTAGGAAATGCTGCCACTCCTTTTGGGTTAAAAGCAATGCAAAAACTACAAGAAATTAACCCTAAAAAAGATACGGCAAGTCGAAGTATGATTACTTTTTTAGTATTAAATACAAGTGGTCTGACATTAATACCAACGACTATTATTTCATTAAGAATGATGTATGATAGTAAAAATCCAACAGAAATTGTACTAGGATGTATTCTTGCTACTACATGTTCTACTGTAGCTGGTATGTGTATGGATCGTTTTTTAGCAACCCGACATAGGAGGCGTTCATGATACAACTTATTTCTAATTTAATTATTCCTGTTTTTGTCTTTGGTGTCATCCTCTATGGTGTATTAAAAAAAGTAGATGTCTATGATACATTTATCGATGGAGCAAAAGAATCATTTGATATGGCATTAACGATGTTTCCGTCATTACTTGCCATGATTGTAGGAGTAAATGTATTTATGAAAAGTGGTGCGATTGAATTCTTATTTCAATTATTAAAACCAATCTTTGAAATGTTACATTTCCCATTAGAAGTATTTCCTATGGCTATTATGAGACCAATTAGTGGAACTGCTAGTTTAGCAATGTTAAGTCAAATTTTTGAAAGTTATGGACCAGATAGTTTTTTAGGCCGATTAGCTTCTATTATTCAAGGCTCAACAGATACTACATTTTATGTGATTACTCTTTATTTTGGTGTAGTTGGTATAAAAAAAATACGCTATGCGTTATGGGCTGGGTTATTTGCTGATTTGGCAGGTATTCTAGCAAGTTTATTTCTCGTTGGTATTTTATTTCATTAGTTGTCAATTTATATAATTTATGTTATTATCGTGTTTAGTGAATGTGGTGATGAGATGGAAAGATTACAAAAAGTGATAGCTAATGCTGGTTATTGTAGTAGAAGAAAAGCAGAGGAAGAAATAAAAAAAGGCCATGTAACAGTCAATGGTAAAATTGTTGTTGAATTGGGTACAAAAGTAGATAGTACAGATGTCATAGAAATTAATGGGACAGTCATTAGAAAAGAAGAAAAAAAAGAATATATTCTATTTTATAAACCAAGAGAAGTAATTACTTCAGTACATGATGATAAAGGGAGAACAACTGTATTAGATTATATTGATACAGATACTCGTATCTATCCTGTTGGTAGATTAGACTATGATACAACAGGTTTATTGTTACTGACAAACGATGGAGAACTAGCTAATTTATTAATGCATCCAAAAGCAGAAATTGAAAAGGTATATGTAGCCAAAGTAAGAGGAATTTTATCTGCGACAGAAATTAACAAACTAAAAAATGGAGTAGTGATAGATGGTAGAAAAACATCTCGTGCAAAAGTAAAAGTTAGAAAGATTGATAAAAAAGCTAGTACCAGTATTGTTGAAATTACGATTCACGAAGGAAGAAATCACCAAGTGAAAAAAATGTTTGAACATGTTGGCCATGAAGTATTAAAATTAAAAAGAGAACGTTTCGCATTTTTAGATTTAAAGGGGCTACATTCTGGAGAATATCGTTATTTATCTATTAAAGAAGTTAAGAAATTATATGCAATGGTAAGTCATAAACAAAAAAGATGATCTATATGGATCATCTTTTTTCATAAGCTATATTTCTTGTTTTAAGTTATAATCAATTGTGTTTAAAAATGAATGTTTTATTCGTTTTCTTCTTGAATTGCTCCAACTGGGCAAAGGTCAATGGCTTCTTTTGCTTCTTCTAATTGCTCTTCATTTAAATTCTCTTTTTCTTTCGCAAGTCCATTATCATCCATTTCAAAACAATCTGGGTAACTACCAAAACAAGCTCCACAACCAATACATATATTTTGATTTACTTTTACCTTTTCCATTTTATCACCCAGTTCATTATACAAAAATACCGGGAAAAATACAAGGAAATGGTTTCAAAAAAGGTCGAATTATGTTATGATAATAATACGAGGTGATATAGATATGGCAAGTCGTATGGATCGATATCGTAATCAAGAAGTAGAACCAACTGGTATGCGTACGAAACGAAATGAACATTTATATGCCAGAGTAGAAGCACCTCTAGAATATTCGAGTGTAGAAGGTGTAGCTAGAATCGATAATACAAGTTCTGTAGATATTAATAAAATTAAAGAATTATTAATGAGAGAAGAAGAACCAAAGAAAAGAGTACATCAACACCCAACCATAGAGAAACAACAAGATTTGGACGAAACGGGAGAAATCGCAACGTTCAAAGATATGGATGAAAAAAATTATGATATTAGAGATATTTTAAATAAAGCAAAAGGTGAAAGAGAAGAAGATAGTGATGATCGTTATCGTTCTTTACAAGATACTGGATATGATATTTTAAAAAATATTAAAATTCAAAATCAAGAACCAGAAATTAATGAAAAAGAATTAAAACAAGTTGGGGATACGACATTAAGTTTATCTATGTTAGATAGTTTACGTGAAGATGGAGATAGTGATGAAGCAAAAACGATTCAAGATTTGTTAGCATCAGAAAAGGAGTCATTCAATGAAGAAGATGATGATGACTTTGAAGAAGAAAGAACTTTAGATAATTCCTTCTTTACCTCTAGTTTGAATTTTAGCGATGAAGATTTTAATGAGTTAAGTGATGAACTAGAAGAACCTAAGAAAAAAGGAAATTTGTTTTTAAAAGCCATTTTATTCTTAGTGATGGTTGCTCTTACCACTGCAGCGATTTTCTTTTTAGCAAACTATTTAAAATAAAAAAACGTTTCCTATTTATTAGAAAACGTTTTTTGTTGCTTTTTTTTCATCGAGATTAATCGTAAGTAAGTAATCGTCGGTATGACTAGAAAGAAGAGAACTAGAAGTAATGGGAAATAGTTAGTTAGAAAGTAAAAACCTTCCGTATTATTTGGAAAAATAATAGTACTTAGATAAGTGATTGCGATACATACAAGTACTTGGATTATCATAAATATTTTATCTTTTTGAATTTGAAATGTTCTTTTAATTCCCTCTGTTACAAAATAAAGGCAGAAGGTAATAGAAATAAAGAAATCAAAAATCCAACGGAAGGCTAATGTACTTTCAATTCGTTCTAGGACTCCGACAATACTAACTCGTTTTAATATATGAAATTCAGGATATTGATAAATTAATGTCATTTTAATACCAAAGACTGCAATTGTAAAAAATAGAGCAGAAAAAGTAAATAAGTGAATGAGAAAATAGCCAATCTTCCAAGATGTTTTCCAATTCTTCTTATTGCGTTCTGCTATTTGATTTTTTGGTATAATCGTAATTAGAAACAAAATCAATGTACAATAAGCAAAATAGTGAAAACTAGAGTTTAAAATACTTGAAACCGGAGTTGTAAACAATGGTCTAAAATTATACCAGTGAACTTGTCCCATTAGTCCAAAAATACTGATAAAATATAGAATTAGAGAAAAGATAACTAAAATCATGGAAACTCTAGCAATCCCTTTTAATCTTCTAATTAGTAAATAGAAGATTGGAATGATAAACAGAATTGCAATAAATAAAGTAGGCGTTTGATATAAATATTGGGAGGAAATAAAAATAATTAAATTCCAAAAAACAACAGTTCCTAAAAGAAAGACAAAAGCGATAAGTAGTATATTAATTATTTTTCCTATTTTCTTTCCAAAGGCATGTATATTTAATTCAATGATACTAAAATCGGGATTATAATTCATTAGATATTGATAAAGTAAAAAAGGAATGATTCCCAGTAAGGCACCAAAGAAAAGACCAAAAATACTATCCTGTTTTGCAATTTGAACTAACATT
>ULML01008957.1_pt1 | contig 15771 bp, 17 predicted proteins | sample 1951651 | NCBI WGS metagenome assembly ULML01 (sample SAMEA4835549, study PRJEB28245) | human gut metagenome | biome: gut microbiome; material: fecal sample | place: Denmark | collected 2008
CATTATTGTTTATTCTACCTTCTTATGGATTTTTCCAGATGGGATTGAGAAGGTATCAATCAACGGGTTCGTAAGGGGTCAGATCTGATTAAGGTACTTTCTTAATGCTTGAACATGCAGCGGAAATATAAGTTCGGGAGAATTATCTACGATTTTCTTTAAAGTATTTCTCTCCATCCAACGGATATTAGTAGTTTCATCGGTCTGTTCAAGTAATGTTCCTTCCGCTGTACAAAGAAAGGTGTGCAAAAGTAATGAGTATGCACCGGATAAATTTTGTGTTATACAAAAGGGTGATATGGAAATAGTCTGATTCCCAACAATGTTTAAAGAATGGCTGTTTTCTTCGCCCTGTATTTGTGTAAGATGAAGTCCTGTTTCCTCCCATACTTCCCGACGTAGGGCATCAAAAATATTTTCATATTCCCGGATTTTACCGGCTGGAATCTCCAGTAAACCATCCGTTCCATCTGTACTGTTCTTTTTGCGATTCTGTACTAAAATGAATTCATTATTATCTGTCTGTTTTGTAATAATTGCACCTACAGCAGGCTTTACAAATATTTCGTTCATGTTGGTCTCCCTATGAAATCTGTATATCTTAAATTTCACTTTATCATTGATACAACGTTTTAGCAATTAATTTTATCTTATATGCCATTATTTGAGATGCTACTTATTGACAAATGAAATATGAAAGCATAATATATAGGTATCAAATGATACTACAATGTTAACAATAAACGAGAATAAATTTGGCAAATGAAGTAGGAGCGAGGATTGAAAGTGAAATTGAAGTTAAGTCTTATATACAAAACTTAAAATATGCGCTTAATAATGGCGCGAAGATCAATTTTCAAGAAAATCGTTATGTGGATGAAAATAGAGATGAAAAGTATACCAATCATTACACGGCAACTAAATTATTTCCTGATGAAAATCCTGTAGATGTGTTAAAAAGAGAATTATTAACTCTATCGGTTGATCATTATATGCGAACAGTAAAAGATATTCGTTTCCCAAATAGAAATGAAATGAGAGAATTTGGTAAAGTATATAATGAAAAAGATGATGTATATATTAAAATTAGGATAGAATTATTAGGGATGTATGGAAGTGCTACAGCATTTGTAATGCCATTTCATTTTGCAGAGAAAGCATTTTTACCAGAGATGTTTCCCTATAAAAAGAAGAATCAGGAGGTGTTTTCATGGAGATGAAGATTATAAAAAGCGAAAAGGGTCTTTGTACATGTTGTATGGAAGAACATGAAGTGAAAACAGTTCTCATCAAAGAACGGACCATTTTTAAGAATGTAAATGTTAATTATGATGCGATTTATTTGTATTGTGATCTGGCAGATGAATTATATGTAAATGAAGATCAATTACAGGAAAACGACATTCATCTTAAGGACGCCTATAGAAAGATGGAAGGACTTCTGACATCAAATGAAATTCGCGATATACGTGGAAAATACGGTATCAGTCAAAACGATTTATGCATTCTTTTAGGATGGGGACAGAAGACGGTTACCCGATATGAGAGTCATCAGGTACAAGACAGGGCTCATGATACAATATTAAAGAAAATCTCACAGGATCCGGAGTGGTTTATATACCTGCTTAATGACGCAAAAGAGAATTTATCACCCGAGGCTTATCGAAAATACTTGAAAGCAGCAACGTCCCTTTATGAAAAGAATCAGGATGCTTATTTAAGTAAAGCTATTGAAGCGAGTTATGCTAAATATCAGGGAAATAATATGGCACATGGAAATACACAGCTATCATTAGAAAAAGTGGTAGATGTAATCCGATATTTTGCAAAATCTCCTATGGTTACCAATCTTTATAAAGTAAAGCTTATGAAATTGATGTGGTATGCAGATGCTCTTTCTTATAAAAGAAGAGGAATGGCTATAACCGGATTGGTATATCAGGCATTGCCAATGGGAGCAGTACCGGTGCGACACAATTCCATCATTGATTTAAGGGATGTTCCTTGCGAAGAAGTTGATCTTGGTGAAACAAATGCATATCATTTTTCTTTAAACGAAGCGGCATCCTGTTCTTCACTTACAGAAGAAGAGAAAGATATTCTGGATTGTGTAATTGAGAAATTAGGAAAAATGTCAAAAAACGAAATTGTTTCTTTTATGCATAAAGAAATTGCTTATCAGAAAACAGAGCCAAGGGATATAATCAGCTTTGAATATGCAGAAGTACTTCAGATATAATTTCTAAAGAAAAGATCAAAGAGATATTACCAATGAATTTCAAAGTTTTTAGCATGATAAACTGTTATCAATTGGATGGCAATGTGCAGATTGTGCACCAACCAGATGCGAAAATTTATGAAATGAAATCGTTTAAATTAGGAACCACAAGGAGTCTATGATGAAAAACTTACAGTATATATGGATAGTAGTCCTATGTCTTACGTTAATTAGCTGTGGCAGGGAAATAGTGAATTCAGATGTCAATTCAACAACAGAAACACCAAATAATACAGAAGTATCAGAAAAAATAATTCAAGGAAATGTTCTGACAGCAGAATCAGATGCAGAGAACCCTGCGTCGGAAGAGGAAGAAGCTTCTGGGAATGAAAAAGCACTTCCCAATGAAGAAGATGAAGAAGATGTGAAAGAGAATACATCCGAAGAAGAGATTGCGGTCGAACCCAAATATATTACAATTGATTTGTCCGGAATAAAGGAAACACACATAGACGGAGAGGCCGTTGAGCCGTTAAAGCTGCAGATCATATCGGAGGAGTACAATAACATCGACTGGGCGAATGACTGGTATGAGAGAGAAAATTTGTCACTGCCCATGATTGGGAATGAGTGGAACCATTTTTATGATGATACTTATGAATATCTTTGGGCAGACGATGAGCTTTACATTTTCGACAGGCAGATCTCAAATTCTGATACACATTGCTTATATGTCTTACAGTATCCGACAGACAAATGGTATATCAATGGAAACAATGCCTGGCTGAAGGACGGAATCTTTTATGGGGCTAGTGTGACAAACGGATATGCCGGGCCGGATAGCTGCTTTATGTTTGCCTATGATCTGGAGCAGGACAAGCTGCTGTGGAGAAGTGCAGACCAGTCCTATAATTCCATGAATTTTGTGGTAAAAGGCGATGTGATCCTGTGTGGCTATGGTTTTACTTCTGAGGAAGATTATCTATATCAGATCAATCGCAATACAGGGGAAATTCTGGACCGGTTGGAGTTGAAAAAGATGCCGGATCTACTTGTAGAACAGGATGGAAAGCTTTATGTTCACACGTATAGTTATGATTATGTAATAGACTTCTGAAGAAAATATCTTTTATGATTATGTGTTTATAAAAAGTTGAATGAGTCAACTAATAATGATATAATGGACCGAGTCAATAATATATGATGAGACGAGGTACCTATATGAAAAAGCTGAAAAATCCACGATTGATGTTAATTGTTTCAATGACCATATTTGGTACATTGGGAATCTTTGTGAGAAATATTCCGGTATCGTCTGGAGAATTGGCTTTATATCGGGCTATACTTGCGGCTCTGTTAATAGCAATATATTTGATAATAACAAAGCAGAGAATTTCATTTACCAAGATTAAAAAGGAAGTTCCGTTGTTGTTATTATCCGGAATTGCCATGGGAATAAACTGGATTCTTTTATTCGAAGCATATAAATATACAACCGTGTCACTTGCAACATTAAGCTATTATTTTGCCCCGGTGATTGTTACCGTGGTATGTCCTGTATTATTCCATGAAAGACTGACCGGAAAACAAATTCTTTGTTTTATCATGTCAACGATAGGGCTTGTCATGATTACCGGTATCGGGGATATAGGAAGTGGAAGTGATTTTATAGGAATTTTATTCGGACTTGGTGCAGCGGTATTTTATGCTACGGTAATTTTATTAAATAAATTTATCAAAAATGTAGAAGGAATTCCAAGAACATTTTTACAGTTTCTTTCTGCCATTGTGATATTGATCCCTTATGTTATGCTATCGGGAGGAATGTCCCTGGGAGGAATGAATGCAGTTGGATGGATCAATCTGTTGATCGTTGGACTTGTACACACCGGAGTGACATACTGTATGTATTTTTCATCATTGAAAGAACTTCCCGGACAGAAAGCTGCTATTCTAAGTTATATTGATCCACTAGTTGCTGTTTTAATCTCTGTAACAATACTGGGAGAGAAAATGACAATTTGGCAGATTGCAGGTGGAGTTTTAATTCTTGGCTTTACACTTTGGAATGAGGTATCTCCAAACACGAAGATAATGGGAGGCAGGAATGTTTTCAGCGGATCAGATTGCTGATATTCAGGGATTTAATAAGGTATATCAAAATTTAATGAAGCAGATGGATTCTGCAATTTTAGAAGCAGGATATACTTTGACAGAAAAGGAAGTTTTATATGAAATAAGCAAAACGGAACGTTGTACGGCGAATATTCTGATACAGCAGTTACATATTGATCGTAGTTATATGAGCCGTATGATTGCAAAATTTGAGAAACAGAAACTCATAGAAAAGACGCATTCCAAGACAGACAGTCGCATTCGATATATCAGACTGACCGAGTCGGGACATAGGGAAATTAATCAGCTGAATGATATTCAGAACCAACAGTTAGGTTCCATTTTCAATAAGCTTAGTGAAAAGGATCAAGTGGAAATATGGCATGCAATTATTATGATTCGTAACAAATTAAGCGATGCCAATGATGTGATCAGGATCCGGTCTTTTATGCAGAGTGACATTGAATATGTAATCTCACGACACAAGACATTGTATTATGCAGAACGGCATTTGAGCGGAACATTTTCTGCATATGTAGATAAGATTGTATATAGTTTTGTGCATCAGTTTAATCCCCAGACAGACTGCCTGAATATCCTGGAATGCAATGGTGCACCTGCAGGGAGTATTGCCATTGCAAAAGCAGATGACGAAACTGCACAGCTTCGTTTTTTTATGCTGGAACCGGAAATGCGGCAGCGTGGGTTTGGAAACCGGCTTATGGATATGGCATTACAGTTTTGCCGTGACAAGGGATATAAAAAAGTGTTTCTCTTAACGATCACAGCACAGGTTATTGCAAGACATGTGTATAAAACTCATGGATTTTATAAAGTCTGTTCAGAGGATAAATCAGAATGGGGAGACGGAGTAATTGAAGAACGTTGGGAGCTGGAAATAGTGGAGTAGTAAATAAAATTTATAAACCACATTATTCTTTTTTACGACTGACCTCATCCCAACAGGATTGAATATAATCGTCTTTGCTATCATTGGTAAAGTTAAAAACACTGGTATTGTGTGTGACTTTTACTTTAGGGGATTTACGTGCAGCTCTTGATGGAGATATTTTTCTGTTCTTTTAAAAAGGAACGATTTTTCTTTTCTGATTAATAGTAACTGTTTTATAAATAATGAACATCAAAAGAAAAATGACAGCCAGAACAGTTATGATTTGAATATTAGAAAGCTCATTAGTTTTCAATAAAAATTTTCCTTTGAACAAATAATTTGGAATATTAAGTGAATTAAAACTATTCGCAAAACACAAGTTTAACGAATAGTTCTTAAGGTTTACGTAATATATTTATGTTAACCAGCAATCTCCTTAGAACTGTAATTTCTTCTTTGGAACAGTCTGGCTATTATTCTTTTCAGAGTGCTCACGGACTTCAGACCGGATATCTGATACAAATTCATCCTTATCTATAAAATCAATTGACTGATATGTATTGGTATTGGTATCGGCATTTGTATTTGTATTTGCGGATGACAGACGATCTGATACAGTTTCATTTATATTCGACTTTTTAATTTTATACTTCTCATGGAATTCTTGTACATGATCCATGGATTGTCTGCGTTTTTTCTTAGAATGAATATAGGTGTATCCATATACAATGATTATAAACACGACAATAACTGTTATCAGTAATTTCATAGAAACCTCTAAAATAATAAGCAAAATAAATAATAATAAATCACAAAATAATTCAATTAATCAGCACATTTGCTCGGAATCAAAAATAATCGTAAAAGGTCCATCATTTAATAAAGAAACCTTCATATATGCACCGAAAATACCATGCTGAACGTTTGGAAATTCTTTCTGACATTGTGCAATGATGTATTCATATAATTCATTCGCCAGATCGGGATTTCCTGCATTGGTGTAACTTGGGCGGTTTCCTTTACGGCAATCTGCATATAATGTAAATTGTGAAACAATTAACAAATTACCATGAATATCCTGAACGCTTAAATTGGATTTGCCGTTTTCATCTTCAAAAATTCTTAAATGTATGAGCTTATTGATCAGTTTATCAGCTATTTCTTTCGTATCGCTGTTGCAGATCGAAACCAGAACCATAAGTCCCTGATCAATTTTACCTACACTCTGTTCCTCTACTACTACTTCTGCCTGGCTTACTCTTTGAATTACAAATTTCATTTTTCGGAATCCTCTTCTTTTATAACTTCTGTATTTTCAAGTGATTCAGATCCCATAACAGGAGTTTCCGACAGGACTTCCTGTCTGGTTTCCTCATTGGGAGCATCTGCTGATTTATGAGTATCTGAGTTTTTATTCATTTGCTTAATTTTCTTCTTTGATCTCCTTGATGTATCAGGATCCAGCATAATAAATTCTTTATCTTTGATTTTGTCTACATTTAAATATTCCTGAGTTTCAGCAGGAAGACCTTTATTCTTTAATTTGTGACCAATGGTGCGTTTTACAAGTGCATAAATTACAGCCCATAAAGGAACGCCCACGATCATACCTGCTACTCCCCACAATCCACCAAAGATAGTAATGGAGAAAATAACCCAGAAGCCGGATAAGCCTGTTGACTGGCCTAAAATCTTAGGACCGATGACATTACCGTCAAGCTGCTGAAGAACAAGAATGAAAATAATGAAATACAGGCATTTCAGCGGATTTACCAGTAAAATCAGTAATGCACTGGGAATTGCTCCAAGGTAAGGGCCGAAGAAAGGTATAATATTTGTTACACCTACGATCACGCTTACCAGAATGGCATATGGCATCTTTAAAATGGATAATCCAACGAAACATAAAATCCCGATAATTATGGAATCGACTATTTTTCCACTTAAGAATCCGATAAAGGTCTGGCTGGTAAAGCGAATATCTTTAATGAAAGTATTGGCATGATCAGTATTTAATAAGGCATATGCAATCTTCTTTGCCTGTCCGGCAAACAATTCTTTATTAAACAGTACATAAACAGATATGATTGCACCAATAACCACATTCCACAACGTCTTTAAAAAGCTTAGTAGACTCAGGGAAATATGTTTCAGGATTTCCTGTGTCTGGGGAATAATGGTTTTGTTCAAAAAATTGGAAAATTCTCCGGAGTAATCATCTACAAACTGAATAAATAAATCATTCAATGTCGGATTATCCTGTAACAGTTTATTGGAGAACTGAGTAAGATTCCGGATATAATATGGAAACTGGTAGGAAATGGCAATAATACTGCGGCTTACTTCCGGGACAATGACACTGATAAATGCATAAAGCAGTAAACTGATCAGAAGCAGAGAAAGAATAACGGAAATTACACGCATACATTTCTTCTTTTTAATCGTCATTTCCGGATTTTTCTTTGTAAATAATGGTTTGAGCATTCTGCGCTCAATAAAATTTACAATTGGCGTTAACAGATATGCAATGATAATTCCATAAATGACCGGACTTAATATAGAAATAAAAGTGTTGATCTTCGCCGAAAATGCTTCACTGCGGAATATCAGATAATAAAAACAGATAGAAGCTGCAATCACAAGAAATGCAATAATTCCGGTCATAATCATCTTTCTGTTAAACTTAATCTTCATATGTATTCCCTCTCCTGACTGATAATATGCGTATCAATAATTGTAATTATTCAGTACCTTTATGATTATGATGCAAAAATCCATTTAAAAACGTCTCGGTCTGTACGGAATAGTTACTAATAATCAATAATATTAGTATAGCATTTTTACAATAAATATACTATGGTTTGCAGCTATTTTATGGTAAAATATATGTTACAGTTCTTACGCAGCTGAACATTTGCTGTCTGGCTGCGTAAGAACATGATATATCACAAATCCCATTTACAGTATTCTTAACAAGAATATAACGAATGATACAACATATAAAATAAAGGAACTGCTTATGACATTACAGCAAATTTTAAGTCCAATCCGTAAGGCTGTGGACGATTATCATATGATTGATGATGGGGATACGATTGCGGTTGGGATTTCTGGAGGGAAAGACAGTCTTACTTTATTAAACGGACTCCATGCACTGATGCGGTTTTATCCGCATCCATTTCAAATTCACGCAGTTACGGTAGACCTGGGCTTTGATAATCTGGATCTGAGCAAAATTAAAGAAGTGTGTGAACACATGGACATTCCTTATACAGTTGTTTCCACGGAGATCGCGTCCATTGTTTTTGAGAAAAGGAAAGAGTCTAATCCCTGTTCTCTTTGTGCCAAAATGAGGAAAGGTGCATTAAATCAGACAATTAAGGAGCTTGGCTGTAATAAAGTGGCATATGCCCATCATAAGGATGATGTTGTAGAAACGATGTTGATGTCCTTGATTTATGAGGGAAGATTTCATACCTTTTCACCGGTAACCTATCTGGATCGGATGAATCTGACGGTCATTCGTCCTTTGATTTATATGAATGAAGCAGATGTTATTGGCTATGTCAATAAGAACCGGATTCCGGTTGTTAAAAGTCCCTGTCCTGCTGATGGCTATACCCGTCGGGAATATATCAAGAACCTTTTACGCAGCCTTAATCGTGAAAATCCGGGAGTGAAGGACCGGATGTTTACGGCAATTTTAAATGGATTTGATGACTATCTCATAGATGAATGATTAAAAATGGTGCCTTATGGAAAAAAACAAGAATTATCATGACGAACAAAATAATATGAACACTTTGAAAATGAGAGAGGTTCTTACAACTCTTCCTCCTTTTTGTAAGCAGTTTTTCCGGGGAATCCAGGATTATACTTCTTCCCGGACGCGTCTTGCATATGCTTACGATTTAAGAGTATTCTTTGAGTTTATGCATGAGAATAATCCTTATTGTAATAAAGTAGGTATTACAGAACTTCCGTTGTCTGTTCTTGATCATATTTCAAGGGAAGATATCGAAGAATATATGGATTATCTGACTCTGTATATTAAGGATGGTAAAGAAATTACCAATGATGAACGAGGCAAAAAACGTAAATTATCTGCCTTAAAGAGTTTTTATAACTATTACTATACATCAGAGCAGATCAAAACCAACCCGGCGGCTTTGGTTCCACTTCCCAAGCTTCATGAAAAGGAAATCATACGTCTGGATGCGGATGAAGTTGCAACTTTGCTGGATCAGGTGGAAGATGGCGATAAGCTGACCAAACGGGAACTGGTATATCATAAGAAAACGCGGATTCGTGATGTGGCTTTACTGACCCTTCTTTTGGGAACAGGGATTCGTGTATCGGAATGTGTTGGCCTTGATTTGAATGATGTGGATTTTAAAAATAATGGAATTAAAATCCGCCGAAAAGGTGGATACGAAACGGTTGTTTATTTTGGAGATGAAGTACAAGATGCTTTACTGGATTATTTAGAACAGCGTCACCATGTTATTCCATGTGAGGGACATGAAGAAGCACTATTCCTATCTTTACAGAATCGCCGGATTACAGTCCGGGCAGTTGAAAATCTGGTAAAAAAATATGCTTCACGGGTAACCACCCTGAAACATATTACCCCTCATAAGCTGCGCAGTACATATGGTACGGCTCTCTATCAGGAAACCGGCGATATTTATCTTGTTGCCGATGTCCTTGGGCATAAGGATGTCAATACTACCCGGAAGCATTATGCAGCGCAGGAGGATGCCAGAAAGCGTCGTGCGGCTAATGCAGTACAATTAAGGGAACATTATAATCCCGGATTACATGAATAGGTTGATAATTCACATAAGATCTGTTCATATATTGTTCCTGAATCTGAATATGATAAGTTCATAATGATTGTTCTACCCTACAAATTCTGCACTGTAATAAGGAACAACCAGGTGTTGGCCGGCGGTAATGCTTTCACTGGATAATCCATTCATCTGAAGAACTTCATCAATATAGTTCTGGTAGCTGTCATAATGATCTTCATCTGCATATTCAGCAGCGTATATCCAGAGAGAGTCTCCTCTGCTTACGGTAATACTCTTATAATATTTATAATAAACTGCTTCATCACGATTCTGAGCTTTCGTCTTCACAGTAAAGAACATCATCGAACAGGTAATGACAAGTACGAAGGTCAGAACAAGTGTCAGAATATGCTTGCGGAGTTCTCTTCTTCTTTTCATGCGATTGACACGGATTCTTCTCTCGCTTCTTCTTTCGTCTAATGTGTTCATACCGGATTCCTCTTCTCTTCTTTGTTTGTTCAGTCCGAACATCTGTTACGAACAACCGTTCTGCATCTATATTTGAATTATACCGAACATATTTTCGTATGTCAATATTTTAAGAGAAAATAATCGAACATTTTTTCGGAATATATGTTTGCCTTGGGCGTCTATCTGTGATATAGTATTAATTAAGGTAACTGAATAGTTACTAATTAAGTTAACTACAGGTTTGTTTTATTAAGGAGGTTTTTGATGGGATACGGTAAGATCAGTGCCAAGCAACAGGAAATTTTAGATTATATTAAGGAAGAAATATTAAAGCGCGGCTATCCGCCTGCAGTACGTGAGATCTGTGAGGCTGTGAATCTCCGTTCCACTTCTTCAGTACATTCTCATTTAGAGACGCTTGAGAAGAATGGCTATATCCGCCGTGACCCTACGAAACCGCGTGCTATTGAGATTTGTGATGATAATTTTCAGATGGTTCGTACCGAGATGGTCAGTCTTCCGGTTGTCGGACAGGTCGCTGCCGGAACGCCAATTCTTGCAGAGGAGAATATTGACAGTTATTTTCCTGTTCCCGCAGAACTGGTTCCGCAGGGAGAATCTTTTGTTTTGAAGGTGAAGGGCGATTCCATGATTAACGTTGGAATTTTCAGTGGAGACCAGATCTTTGTGAATGCCTGCAATACCGCTCATAATGGAGATACGGTGGTTGCACTTATTGACGATTCAGCTACTGTGAAGACATTCTATAAGGAAGATGGACATATCCGTCTCCAGCCAGAGAATGATACAATGGATCCAATTATTGTGGATGACTGTCAGATCTTAGGTAAGGTATTTGGTGTTTTCCGTGTTATGAAATAAAATACATCGTATGGCAGGAAATAATATAAGGAACAGTAAGTACATAATCAAATAAACAGAATTATAATGAATGCTAAAATACATAATTCTATAAAATAAAATGCACATCTTTATCCGTAAATTTATTTTGGGATAAAGATGTGCTTTTATAGATATCATATATCTTCCTATTATTCATTATATGGCTCTGAATAGTTACCATTATGTTAAGTTGAAAACCTGATTCCTGTTGTGATCATTAGCTGTCTAGTTGAATCTCACATTAATATAAGACATAATCTCCTGTACGCAGCGTTCGAAGCCGAGCTTGGAGCTGTCGAGGCACAGATCATAGTTCCGGGCATCCGTCCAGTCCAGACCGGTATAGTACTTGTGATAATCGGCACGATGCTTGTCGATCTTCTGGATATAACGCTCCAGTTCCTTGGATCCCATGCTCTGCTTCTTTGCAGCCTGCTCCATACAATATTCATGTGGTGCATGGATGAAAACGCTTAAAACATTGTCATAATCTTTTAATACATATTCTGCACAGCGGCCAACGATAATACAGGATTCATCCTGTTCTGCAAGTTTCTTAATGATCTTTGCCTGATAATTAAACAGGTTTTCCATCGAAGTGAAATCATCACTCTCAGGAGGAATCAGTTCACCCTTATAGACACTATGTGCAATCTTAAAAAGCTGAGTTGTCTTAACATGTTCGTCCGCATTACGGAACAGATCCTCATTAATTCCACTGTCTTCAGAAGCCAGCTTCAACAACTCCTTGTCATAATAGTGAATTCCCAAACGCTCGGATAACATCTGGGCAATGGTACGTCCGCCACTTCCATACTGTCTTGCAATTGTAATTACAATATTCTTTTCCATCGCATTCACCCTCCAAATTTATATTTATCTCATAACTGTTCAGCACCTTCACAGTTACGATGCAAAATCCGTTCCAAATCGGCTTCGCCGATGGAATTTTGCATTACTGAATCATTTTCTTACGGTCTTGGCAGTAAATGCTTCGACCTGTACTGAATAGTTACTTTATCTCAATATTAAACGTTATGTATTAAATTATAAGCCGTTTATTCTCCAAGATAAGCTTTCTTAATGGAATCATTATTCAGCAGATCACTGGCCTTTCCGGATAAAACAATCTTACCTGTTTCGAGAACATAGGCACGGTCTGCAATGGACAATGCCTTTTTCGCATTTTGCTCCACCAGTAATACGGTGGTTCCACTGGCACTGACGCTCTTGATAATATCAAAGATTTCATTTACAAAGATCGGTGAAAGTCCCATGGAGGGTTCATCCATAAGAATAATCTTCGGATGAGACATTAAAGCCCTGCCCATGGCAAGCATCTGCTGTTCGCCACCGCTTAACGTACCTGCAAGCTGATTTTGACGTTCCATCAGACGGGGAAATCTTTTATAGATGCTATCAAGCGTCTGCTCTATTTCTGTTTTATCCTTTCGCGTATAGGCTCCCATCTTCAAATTCTGCAGAACCGTAAGGTTGGCAAAGACTCTTCTGCCTTCGGGAACATGTGCCATACCCATAGAAACAATTTTATGGGCGGGAACCTTGGTAATATCCTTACCCTCAAACCATACAGATCCCTTTTGGGCATTGATCAATCCGGTAATCGTATGCAGAATAGTTGTTTTTCCTGCACCGTTTGCACCGATTAATGCGATTACTTCTCCCTCATTTACATCAAAGGAAACACCTTTAATCGCCTGTATCATGCCGTAATATACTTCTAAATCCTTGATTTCCAACATGGACATGTTAAAATCCTCCTCATCTAAGTATCCGTTTGTTCATAAATTCTGAATCTGGGTAAGACTATTCACCGAGATAAGCGGTAATTACTTCAGGATTATTCAAAACATCACTGGTTGCACCCTGTGCAAGAACCCGGCCAAAGTTAAGAACCGTAAGTTCCTCGCAGATTCCGGATACCAGCTTCATATCATGCTCGATCAGCAATATCGTCATATCAAAATGATCACGGACAAAACGGATCGTATCCATTAATTCCTGTGTTTCGTTCGGATTCATGCCTGCTGCAGGCTCATCCAACAATAAAAGCTTGGGTTCGGTTGCAAGTGCTCTTGCAATTTCCAGTTTACGCTGTTTACCATAAGGAAGGTTGGATGCCAGAAAAGCTGCTTCCTGATCCAGGTCAAATACCTTAAGGAGTTCTAAAGCCTGTTCATTCATTGCCTTTTCCGTCTTATAATATCTGGGCAGACGAAGAATTCCTTCAATTGTAGAATATTTATAATGATTATGAAGTCCGACCTTAACGTTGTCCAGTACGGATAAATCCTTGAACAGACGAATATTCTGGAAGGTACGGGCAATTCCTTCTTTATTAATCTCTATGGTATTTTTTCCGGTAATATCCACGCCATCCAGTAAAATCTTACCTTCATCAGGCTTATAAACACCGGTAAGAAGGTTAAATACAGTTGTCTTACCGGCACCATTCGGTCCAATCAGACCGTATAACTGTCCCTTCTTAATGGAGATATTGAAATCATCTACAGCATGAAGACCGCCAAAAGAGATACTTAAATCTTTAACATCTAATAATGTGGACATTTTATTTTCCCTCCTTTGCGTTCTTGTGGAAAAGATTCTTCGGAGAATACTTCTCGCGTAAGGTGATGAACTTCGGACTCCAGTTAAAGAGCATCATAACAATCAGAACAATGGAATAAATCAGCATACGGTAATCGTTTAGTCCACGAAGGAGCTCTGGAAGCAGGGTCAATACAACGGCTGCAATGATTGAGCCACGGATATTTCCGATTCCGCCAAGTACAACAAAGACCAGAATCGTAATGGACATGTTGTAACCAAAGTTCTTCGGAGTTGCCATAAGGCTGTTTAAGTTATGTGCGTAAAGGACACCACCGATTCCGGCTAAAGCTGCGGAAATGGAAAAGGCCATCAGCTTATATTTTGTGATGTTGATTCCAACGGATTCTGCTGCAATCAAGTTATCACGAATGGACATAATCGCACGACCATCTCTTGAACGGATCAGATTTAATACGATAAATAAGGTAAGCAGAATCAGAACAAAGCCGATTACAAAATTAGAATCCTTCGGTGTACCGGTAATACCCTGTGCACCGTTAATGATGATCTGACCATCCGGTTCCATATTAAGAGAAAGCGCATCCTTCATGGAAAAATGCAATCCATTGGAATCCTTCCCAATATATAAAACGTTGATAATGTTCTTGATAATTTCACCAAAAGCAAGGGTTACAATGGCAAGATAATCGCCCTTTAACCGTAATACCGGCATGCCGATTAAGAAACCAATGAAACCGGCAGATACGGCACCGATAAGGAGGGCAAGGAAGAAACGTAACGGTCCTACAGTGATCACGTTCTCCATGCATTTGGAGAAAAATGCCCCGGTAAATGCACCGACACACATAAATCCTGCGTGCCCAAGGCTTAACTCTCCTAAAATACCAACGGTTAAATTAAGGGAAACTGCCATGATCACATAGACACACAGAGGAACCAGGAGCCCTTTCATAAGGCTTGAAATGCTACCGGTTGATATCATGATCTCTACAATGATAAAAGCAACGACAACAATTCCATAAGTGATTAAATTTTCACGAAGATTTTTCGTCATTTTGATTTTCATATTCTGCTCCTCCTTAAACCTTTTCCTGAATCTTCTTGCCAAGAATACCGGTAGGCTTCACCAGAAGAACGACAATCAATACCATGAATACAATGGCATCGGATAACTGGGAGGAAATATATGCCTTACTTAAAATCTCAATGATTCCAAGAATAATTCCACCAATCAGTGCACCGGGTATTGAACCGATTCCGCCGAATACGGCAGCAACGAAGGCTTTGATACCGGGCATGGAGCCGGTGTATGGGGTTAATGCCGGATAAGAGGAACATAACAGCATACCGGCAATGGCAGCTAATGCGGATCCGATTGCAAAGGTCAGGGAAATGGTTCCGTTTACATTAATCCCCATAAGCTGCGCGGCACCTTTATCTTCGGAAACAGCAAGCATGGCCTGCCCTGCTTTGGTTTTATTTACAAAAAGAGTCAAGCCGATCATGATGACAATACAGGACAAAATGGTTACGATGGTTTCTCCACTAATGGTAATCTGTCCTCCCGCAAGGGAAAGGCTTGGAACGTTAACAACAGAAGTGAATGCCTTGGTATTCGCTCCAAAAATAAGTAATGCAATATTCTGCAGGAAATAACTGACACCGATTGCAGTGATCAGAACAACCAGCGAGGAGGATGCCTGACGTAACGGACGGTAAGCAATCGCTTCAATTGCAATACCAAGTAACGTACAGAGCACAACGGAAAGTAAAATTCCAAGTACCGG
>ULML01041663.1_pt1 | contig 15739 bp, 12 predicted proteins | sample 1951651 | NCBI WGS metagenome assembly ULML01 (sample SAMEA4835549, study PRJEB28245) | human gut metagenome | biome: gut microbiome; material: fecal sample | place: Denmark | collected 2008
TCCTATGGACGGCACCGCGAGATGAAAACACTCCGCGCCGTTATAGCGCACAACCTCTGCCTTTTCATCCATGCATGCCACATGATACACGATCTCTTCCGACTGGCGCCCCGCCGTCAGCTGCTCCACAAACGTTTCAAAACCGCCATAGTTTGCAGGGATTCCCTTGGAGCCTATAATATAAATATGTCTCATTTTATTCTGATCCTCGTCCGGTCACTACGACCTTGATAGTTTTTAACAGGATTTTGATGTCAAGTCCAAGATCCCAGTGCGCGATATAATAAGTATCCAGTCCGACCACTTCTTCAAAATCTTTGATATCGCTGCGTCCGCTGACCTGCCACATTCCGGTAAGCCCCGGTTTGATCCCGAGTCTCGCCTTGTGTTTCAGATCATAATTTTCAAATTCTTCCACGGTCGGCGGTCTGGTTCCGACCAGGCTCATATCGCCTTTTAAGATGTTCCAGAACTGCGGCAGTTCATCGATGGAATATTTCCGCATGAATTTTCCGATCGGAAAGATCCTCGGATCATTAGCCATCTTAAACATATGCCCGTCCATCTCATTCTGTGCCATCAGCTCTTTTTTCTGTTCCTCGGCGTTGACGTTCATCGAGCGGAACTTGTAAAACCTGAACTGTCTTCCGTTCTTTCCCACACGCACCTGCGCAAAGAACACCGGTCCCGGCGACTGCTTCTTGATGATCGGGGCGAAGATCACAAACGCAATCCCGGTCAGTGCCAGTCCGATCAGGCTTCCTGCAATGTCCATACAGCGTTTTAAAAACAGCTCCCGTGAAGAGGCGATCTTCATACTCGATGTGAGCACCAGATATCTGCCGACCTGCTCGATCATGCGGTTTGGCATCATCTGGGATTCCTCTACCAGGCTGAAATGCACAATGATCCCCATTTCTAACAGGTCATTTGCCAGTGCCTCACTGCTTTCTCTGGTGTTTCCGTTTATGAATACTTCATCCACCACGTTCGTCCGCACATACTCAAAGAAATCATCCGCGTTCGCCACAACCGGCACGCCACGGATCGTAGTGCCCTTGAGCTGTTCGTCCACGACAACGACACCGTCCACCGAGAATTCCGTGTATTCCATATTTTCAAAGTTTCTTAAACATTCCTCCACATATTCCTTTGTGGTCACAATGATCATCGTGGAACGGTAACGGCTGTTTAAGATCCGTCCGCGGATATAGCGCTTTAATGTTACCCTTCCGATAAATTCAAACACAATGGAAAGGAACAGATATACAAATAACATCTGTCTCGAATAGATTGCTGATTGTTTTGTCGCGTACATATATACCAGAAGTCCGAGAAAGATCACGGAACAGTGGATAATGACTGCTTTTAATTCCTGATATTTATTTCTGCGCAAAATCCCCTTGTAGGCTTCCGCGAAAAAAACAACACAAATATCGATCATGACCAGGATCACAGCAAGTCTCTGATACTGCTCATTTCGATATGGAAGAGAGATCCCCAGTCTTAGGAAGTAGGAAAGCAAAAACGCAAGCTGGAGACACGCAATGTCAAGCAGCGTAAAATCCAGATGCTTTGCCCAACTTTTATTTTCTTTTTTATACATCTTTTTGCCTCATTACAATTTCTGGTTTTTTTGTAATATTTTTGTAATATCTGTTTCTTATTTTACAATACAAATATCATTTGGACAACCGGAAATTATATTAAATGTTTCTTAACTCTGTTTATCGCTCCTGTGGATATACTGCCAGCTTTCCGCATAATCCGCCCGTTCCTGCGGTGTCATATACGCATACTTTTCATAGGTAAGTTTTACCGGCACCATCTGTTTCTCACCGCATTTAAAACATTCGACTTCTTTTCTCCGCGATACTTCACGCATCCATCCGCATTTCGGACATATAAATATCTTTATCATAGCTTTCCCATTTTCCTCCCACTCTATCACCGTTTTCGGTCATAACGTAAACGTTTTTCCGCTTTCCGCAAAGTTCGGATTATAGCACGGATCATAAGATGATCCGCTTTCTTCCACGTCTTTTGCAAGTTTTTTCTTTGCTTCCGTAAGCGGCAGCACATCGGATCCTGCTTTTCCACAGATACTGCGGTAATCCGGTTCTTTTTCCACGACCGCTTCCACGCCGGATGCCTGCACGACTGCATACCCTGCCTTTCGGAGCCGCCTGCAGAAATCCATCTCAAGATACGGATGCGGAAGTGTCACATCCACACCGCCCACACGGTCAAACGCTTCTTTTTTGATTACCGCAAACGCGAACGAGACCGCGCCGACTTCCTGGGCGAGCACCGCACGCCTGCAATAACCTTTATATTTTTCCGGAAGTCCGGCAAATAAAGTTCTCACTTCTCCGCCTTTTCCGCAGATATATCCATTCTGAAGCACCTTTCCGTTGGTGCCGATCGTCTTTCCGCCGACAATCCCGACACGTTCCTGCATACAGCAGGAGATCAGTTCCTCTTTCCAGCCCCCGGTAATCGGTTTTACGCCATCCGGCAGCAGCAGGATATAATCTTCCTCCCGCTCTGCTTCTTTTCTTTTGTAGCGGATATGGAAACAGCCGACCTCGATGCGTTTTTCTACTTCGGCTTCTATCCCAAGCCGTTTAAAATGCGCTTCAAGCGCCCGTTTTCCTGCATCAAAGGTGTATTCCTTGCTGTCGCTGTCCCCGGCAGTCGATGCCGCGTGCATCCGCCAGTGGTATAAGATCTTTGGGATATGGCAGATCCGTTCTGCCTTTTCCGTTGCGCGCAGGATAAAATCATAATCCTGTGAGCCGTCATATTCTTTTCGGAATCCTCCGATATCCGCAAGCAGCGGACGTGACACCACAAGAAAATGACAGATATAATTGTTATCCCGTAAAAGTTCCAGATTAAAATCCGGTTTAAAGTGCGGCTGTGTATGCCGCACCAGGTCATGGGACACTTTGTCCTCATCCGAATAGATCACATCCGCATCCGGAAATGTGTTGATCACATTTACCACTTCAAAAAGCGCGTTTCTTTCAAGCACATCATCATGATCCATAAAGCCGACATAGCTTCCGGTCACAAGTTTTAAACCTTCGTTTGTATTTTCGGAGATCCCGTTATTTTCTTTCAGGCGTTCGTAGCGGATCTTGTAGCGGCATCCCGCATCCTCATACTGCCTGATGCGCTCTTTAATCACCCGCTCTACCTGATCGGTCCTGCTCCCGTCCGCGATGCAAAGCTCCCAGTTATCGTAGCTCTGGCCTTCCAGTGACGCGAGCAGCTCCTTTAAAAACTGTTCATTTGTCTCATATGCCGGAACCACAATGCTGATACACGGCTCCACCAGGAAACGGTGTTCCCGCTGTGTGCCAAGTTCTTCCTCCGTCGGCAGAAATTCCGCCACACGTTTTCCGTAGGTACGCATCGGAGAGCTTATCTTTTCATTCAGTTTTGTACAAAACCCTTTCAGTCCGTATCTTTTGTATACACCAACTGTTTTACTTACGATTCCCATTCATTTTCCTCACTTTGCGCACGATCAGAAACAGCTGGATCGCGATCTGAAGGATCAGTGTTCCCGCAAATGCCACGATCGTTCCGTCCAAAGACCATGTTTTTACTGCCGTCACCGATAAAAGAAACGCAGACGCGATCCCCACAAGTCCGACCGCATACTGGCTTCTGATCTCACGGATCAGTGTGCAGACCGAAAAGAGACTTGCATTGACCGCGATCAGTACCGCGATAAAAAAGACCGGTATGAAAAGTCCGGTGTACGGTTTAATCTCCGCCCCGTATAAGATTCCAAGTGCGAAATCCGCTAAAAATACCGAGAGGATCACGCCAAGCACGGTCCCCGCCAGGATCAGCGCAAAGAATTTTAACAGGATCTTTTGAAATTCTTTTTTATTTTTTTCCTGATACTGTCTGGTCAGAACCGGCACCAGTGGCGCAAACAGTGTGGTTGCCGCCAGCTGTACCACGATCGTCGGGGATGACACGGAAGAATAGATCCCAAAAACCGCCTCCCCATAATAACGCTCCAGATAGATCTTTGGTATGGTAAGCGAAAGATTATTCAAAAAGGCAACGATCGCAAGCGGCAGACAGGTGAGCAACAGGCTTTTGATCTGCGCGAACGCCGCCGTCCGCTCCGTTCCGATCAGCCCGTTTACGATCTTTCTATCATAGAAAAATACCACCGCAAAAGAAAAAACGGACATAAAAAGGACGCACAGAAACAGATTTTTCGTCCACAGAAATACCACGCAAAACAGTACCAGGGAACCCAGTCCACGCATGGTCAGAGAAATTCCCGCATAGTCGAGACGCTCTTTTTTCTGGTCGATCCCGTAATAGACATCTGCTGCGCCCTCTGCCATCTTAAAGCACATGAACATCAGGATCACTGCTGCCTTGTCCCACGCATATCCATTGAAAATCACCACAAAAAGACAGACCGCAAAGGAGATCAGATTCGTATACACACGCGAGCGGATATAAACCGAATCCGAATATTGTCCCTTTAAGTCTGACACCTGATAGCTTCTGATATTGAACAGCCCGACGATTGCCGGCGCCGCTGTAACGCTCATTGCAAGCGACAGGATGCCCGCGTCTTCAAAGCCTGACATCCTGACGATGAGTACTGTCATGACCCACTGGCAGAAATAATATACCAGTGAGCCAACTGTATTGTAAATCATGTTCTGCTGAACCGATTTTTCCTGTCTGTTTTCCATGTTCACACCTAATCTTTATTTTACCTTTGCCACAAAACCGATCTCGTTTTCAAATACTTTTTCCATGGAATCAAAATATTCCTGATTGTCCACATAAATCCTGCTGTCGATCATTACACTGACATAATCACAGTTTTCTTCGAGATTCTCTTTAAATGTATCATAATCAGATTTCCAGTACATATAATCGGAAAGGCGCTGATTCGTCACACCCTCATACCAGTAAAACTGGTCATCGTTATACGCGCATGGAACCGGTTTGTCTGTCTTTCCGGTCTCAAGCAGCTCCTCATATATATAATGTGCCATCGCCATACGCGGTTCCGCATACGGCGGTTCTTTCATGGTATTTAAGTTAAAGCAGACCAGATCATTGTACTGTGGTCCTTTGATGCTGTCCATAAACAGGTTGTTGTTGTTATAGATCCGGTTTTCCAGCCCGGACACATAGAATAAAAGGACAAATGCCCAGGTACCAATGTAGCATGCCGTAACTACGCGTGCCTCTTTTGTCATGCGATAAACGCCGTAAAACGCGAGCGCACATACGATGAGCCACAGCATGTAATAATCTTTGTATAAGTAATAGGTAGATACCGAACGGTTATGGTACGCAAGCCCGAACATTCCGAGTGTGAATGCGGCAAAAAACGGTGCAAACCAGCTGATCATCTTATTCTTTCTGCTCTGGATCAGCTTCACGAATCCATAGATTGCGAGCGGCAGAAACGGCAGGAAGTTTGAATACAGATCACGGTAAATCGCTCCCTCCGCCGAGATCGCGGAGCCGACTGACACATCATCTTTTACAAACACATCCATGTAGGTGTACCACAGTCCCGAAATACACGGGAATAAAAATACCGCAAGGCAGGTCACTACCGTATCTTTTGAGATTAAGATCTTCTTCCGATACTGTTTTAAGAAGATAGCGAAAATGATCGCAAGGTAGGTCACCGGCATAAACAGCGCATAGCACTGGAACATCGCATGGCAGCCAAGCATCAGCAAAAAGATATGAAACCATTTTGTCAGCCGCTCTTCCATAAACAGATCCGTTACAACAAAAAGCATTGCAACCAGCGTAAGGCTCATGCCGAGATAAGTAAATCCGTAGATCGTGCTGTTTAACGGATAGCCAAGTAAAAAGATCAGAGAAGCGATCACACCTGCCGCCGCAAGGAACTTTCCTTTGATGTATTTGCGGATCACGCCAAAGAACATCACGCCGGACATCAAAAGCTGTACCACATCACTCAGCACATAAAAACGATAATAGTAGTCCACACGTTCAAACGGCGCGAGCAGCTCGATCATCGTGCCGTTCACCACCTGCGCGTAGAACATACGGCTGATGGACTGATCGTTGACAAAATCCATTGCCTCACGGAAACGCGGTGCCGGATCTACCGTTTTATAATTGATGCTCAGATGAAAACCATAATAGCGGTTTCTCGCGAACCATACGACTGCCACAACCACAAGGATCAGGAATATGACATCCACGATCCCGTAAATATATTTCTGTGTCTCTTTCTTTTTATAGACCGGAAGCCAGAAATACACAGCCGCCACGAGATCAAAGATACCAAAGGTCACAAGGTTGACCGGTATATGGATGACATTGATCACCGCCGCTATAAAGACATGATAGCACTGTATCATAACAAAAATGAGTGCAAGCCAGGTCATGCCGTAAAACTTCTCATCCGATTTCTTCTGAAAATAAAATCCGCCTGCCAGTATCAGATAGGATACTGCGAAAAAAATTGATGCCGCCAGTGAAACCATAATACTCTCCTACTTATTTCTCCATTTTCTCTTCTTTGCTGTCATTGATATGCTGCAGTTCCATCTCGAAATCCTGACGGTTCTTCTGGCTGATGGTCTGTAAGATCATGCCGGAGAAAAACGACTGGATCGCCGCAAGCATCACAAAACCACAGACAAACAGTGTCGGGAAATTCGGCACAAGATGTGTCTGGGAATATTTTACCAGGATCGGGATCAAAAATCCGACAGAAAGCACTGCGAGCACTGCCGCAACTACTCCGTAAAAATTCATCGGTTTATAAGTACGGTAAAGTCTTGCGATCGTGCGAAGCACACGGAATCCGTCTGAGTAAGTGTTTAATTTGGAGACACTGCCCTCCGGGCGGTCACGGTATTCAATGATCACGTTCTCAACAAACATATTTTTGTCTGCCGCGTGAATGCTCATCTCGGTCTCAATTTCAAATCCCTTGGAAAGAACCGGGAAAGATTTTACGAACTGATAGCTGAATGCCCGGTATCCGGTCATGATGTCCTTGATATCGGTATTAAACAGCAGATTGATCGATTTGCGGACCAGTGAATTTCCAAAGTTGTGGAACGGTCGCTTGTTCTCGGTGAAATAAGTCGAAGACAGACGGTCTCCCACTACCATATCCACGTTGCGCTCAAGCACCTTTTTGATCATTTCCGGTGCGGACTCTGCCGGATAGGTATCATCCCCGTCCGTCATGATATAACATTCCGCATCGATCTCACGGAACATTCTGCGGATGACATTTCCTTTTCCCTGACGATGCTCATAGCGCACGACCGCTCCGGCTTTGCGCGCGATCTCATCTGTATGATCCGTGGAATTGTTGTCATATACATAGATCACTGCCTCCGGCAGCACACGTTTAAAATCTGTCACTACTTTTTCAATGGTCTTGCTCTCATTATAGCAAGGTATCAATACTGCAATCTTGTCCATTTTTTTCTCCTAAAATTATATTCTGTGATTTTTTAGAATTTCCAGTTCATAATGATAACGCCAGCAATGATCATTGCCGCGCCAATTCCCGCGTTTAAGGAAAACTGCTCTTTGAATACAAAAAACGCAACAATCAGTGTTACGATCTGTACCACACCACTTAGGATCGGTGAGATATATCCGAGTTCAAACTTGCTGATGATGACCGTATAGAGTAAAAAGCTGATCCCGTAACACATATACCCTACCAGGGAAAGCCCTGTGATACGAAGGTTCACAATCGGAACGATAAAGCCCTTTAAATTTTCCGCCATACTTCCAAGCTTCATAAAGGTGACCCCTGATATCGTAAATACAACATATACTGCACATAAAAGAAACTGCATGCTCTTTTTCCTCCATTTCTGCGCCTGCGTTCTGTTCGCTCTATTGTATCAGATGACGCATGTGAATGCAAATTTAGTAGTCCATGGTGTAATCCGCGCGGTGGAGTGTCTGGTTCCTGTTATAGTACGGATCTCCGGCCTCCAGCTCTTTCTCCCACTTGGACTGGAAATATGCGATCTCACGGTTGAAACGTTCCTGTTTCTCCGGCGTATTCTCAAAACCACGGGATTTGGATTCATAGTGATGCAGTGTCGCATACGGATTGAACATAATAAGTTCTCCGCTCTTTCTGACTTTCATACAGATATCCACATCATTGAGTGCCACGACCAGCTTTTCATCAAATCCGCCTACTTTCTGGAAAACAGATTTTTTCATCATGAGGCATGCCGCCGTACATGCGGTAAACTCTCTCGCCGTCACGGAATACGGATAATAGCGTTCGTCACGGTCTGTCAGACTCCAGAGTGCGTTTGCCGCAAATCCGCCGATCTTTATCACAACCCCGCCATGCTGGATCGTGTCATCTTCGTAATAAAGCATCGCGCCCGCCGCGCCCACGCCCGGACGGTAGCAGTAACTGATCATTTCCGTCAGGCTGTCCGCGCTGATCAGTTCGGTATCGTTGTTCAAAAACAGCAGCAGCTCACCTGCCGCAAATTCTGCCGCAAAATTATTGATCGCAGAATAGTTGAATTCTTTTTTCCAGTATACGATATTGATCCGGTTGTCCACCTTTTTGATCTTTTCGTAATATTCAAAGGTTTCCGGCTCCGTACTGTTGTTTTCCGCGATGATGATCTCAAAATTCTGATAATTGTTGTGGTGCAGAAGGGACTGGATACACTGGTCTAAAATATCGATGTGATCCTTGTTCGGGATGATGATACTCAGTAACGGATTTCCCTTGATCTGGTATTTCACATGATAAAATCCCGGCACCTCGCTGTTTTCCACTACTGCGTCCACACCGGCACGCTTTAAGTGACGCTCAATGTAACGCTTCTGGCCCCTGTCTTCGCTGCGCCCGAAACGTGTGGTATCCGCCCCGCGTCTGGAAAAAAGCACTTCCTGGATATGCGCGATCTTTTCTGTATGTTCAAAACAGTAAAACAAAAGATCGTACCAGCCGTTTCCGAATACTTCCACATCCGTGTTACGGAACTGCTCGAGCAGCTCTCTGCGCACCGCGAACATGCCGCCGACATACTGGAAGTTGCAAAGCAGCTCCAAACTCATATCCGGTTTGAAATAAGGTTTTACATAGCGTTTGCCATCCGGCGTAACGCGGTCTTCATCCGTGTATACAAGAAGCGGCCGGAAGGTATCTTCCTTGCCCTCTCCCGCATACAGAAGCTTCACGTCCTCATTCATTGCCTTCACACAGTCATATATATACTGATTCCGCGGTTTGGTACCTGCCGCCGCAAATACAAACACATCCGCGTCCTCTTCGTTTAAAAGATGATCCAGTGACATCTGCTCCAACGCAACTTTTACCTTTGCGGCACGGTAGGACTGCTTTTTAAACGCCGTTTTGGTAAAGCCCGCATCCGCTGCCTGTTCTCCGCAGCCTTCCACATACACCGTTACCTTTGGCATAAACTGGAACTTTTCTTTGCTCTGAAGTTCCAGTTCTTTGGTACTGCACTGCTGTTTGCGCACCCATGTCATATATTCCGAATCCTCGTCCACCTTAAATCCGAGTTTTTTCATCGCCCGGCGCATGGTGTAATGAAAGCCGTACTCCCTGAGATAATACACGGTTTTCTGCGCTTTGTTCATATTCACTGTATCAAAATCATTCATAATCTTGTTCTCGCTTTCCATTTTTACATAAAAACACGAGTATATTCTACCATAATTTCGGGAAAATGCAAATAATCGGTTGCAGATCGCACATCATGCACATCATGAAATTCCAAACAGTTTCCGTTATTTTTTGGCCTGTTCGCTTTTCAAACTTTCAAATGCAGAAGCAAACTTCTTAATGATAATATAAAAGCATGTTTGAATGAAACCAAAATACCAAAGCACAAAATTCATGTGCCTATGTATATATGAATGTGATTTTGCCAGACAGAACCATGAAATAGATGTCAGGAAAAATATAATATACATCATCAGCAATTCATAGTTCAGATTTTTATTCTTTATTTCATAGGCAAAAATACAAAGTGGGATTATGCAAATCAAAGAAAACAGATTTCCTGTAACACCCTGTATGATTTCTGTTGAGAAATGGAAATATGCACAAAAAACTTCCCAAGTCGATGCATTCATTGAAGGCCAGTACGCCACATCAAAATTGTTTAAATCTGCACCATTCGTACGTCTAAGAACATCCTGTTCAAAAATGTTCTTTATTCCTTCCATAATATTTCCATTCCCTTTTAACACTGCATGAATGCAAATAGCTGTCAAAAATCCCGCCAATGCCAAAATTCCAATAATGACTACCGTATGTAATAGCAAAAGAGACTCTTTTGTATCTTTTCTGATCACAGCAACGGCTAAGTCCACCAGCAAAAACGCAATCAGTCCCATCATTATAACAGAAATATACTCATATCCGCATAAGCACTTACCCATAATCGCCAAAAATGTCAGGATATAACTGGCAATTCTGCATTTTCTGTTATTAATTTTCCATGCACAGAACAATCCGACAGCCATTGGTATAAACCATGTATATTCAACCCAATACAGATTCCTTGCAAAATTCACGATCCATGGCGATAACCAAAATGTAACCAGAAAGCACCCCGCCAGAATCACATTGTACTTTTTCTGCAATAATATAACTATAATTGCAAATACAAATGCCGTTGCAATACTGCATATAAGATTCAAATTATTGATAGCCTCATCATGATCCATATATCTTGCAAGATGTCTAAAGATCTTTCCCTGCAATCCATAACTGCTCCTATATGCTCCCACTCTGCTCTTTGGCAGCTCATGACCATTCCCATCAATAAATGTCACTTCATCCAAAGATCCATTTCGGGCGGTCGAAAGCAATCTATCACTATTTAACCGAATAATGATATTGGCACCATCATCTACAACATCTATAATCTGACAGCATTCACCATTTTTAAAACGAATTGAATTGCCTATGCCGGCAACATATTGACTATATGTATTTGAATTGACAATAATCGCTGGCTCGCTCTTTGAAAATCCGTCAAGCCAATTATCATCAGATATATATTCTTCGCCATAACTTTTTAAATCACCTTTTAAACCACAATATCTCCCAAGCCCATACCCGTTTTCATCTTCATTTTCAAACCATGTTCCATCCCATTCGGCATATATTACCCCGGAAGTTAATGTTTCACTATCAGCCTGAAACCCACTAAATGTTCCATTTTGATTATCCATAGAATTATACATATAATTCCACGTTAAAAGAGATGTAATAAAAATAACAGCAGCAGTGTCGCACCATTTTTTTCTTGTGACAGAATCAAACAAATGCCCGAGTCCAAAAAGCCATAATGAAATAACAAAAAGTGCAATTATAATCTTATTTTGAAACGTAAATGTAGATTCTGAGTAAGCCTATGAAATCAATACATCTCCTTCTACTGTTTCATCAGGTAAATAATCAGCATTCACTCTTTGTAAACATGGCACCACATCACTTTGGTCAGTTGAATTTTTAAGCGTATATCTGCTTCCCTTTTTGAGTTCTGTATTAAAATATACCTTATACCAGCTCGAATCATGAATCTTACCTATATCCACAGATTTTTTTCAATAAAATTACCATCTGTATCTTCTATCTCCATGTTCAGTGTTCCTGCATTCCCTTCCGGCTGATTCTTCAAAAAAATAGAAATCCCAGCGAAATGGTTTTTACAGGGCGAGAATATCATCTGATATTCCTGTGACAAATCAATTATGTCATACCAATCCTGTTCCGCTATCTGATCAGTCTCTATCTCATCTGAATAGTAACCATGCCGAAACCCATCTACAGGTCCCATATATATGAGGAAAATAAACATAATTATTGAAATAGTAATAAATCCTATATACCTCTTATTTTTCAGCATTCCCACAACCTCCTACAAACTTATCAATTTCTTCCATCCAATACCGCAAAAAACAGGTACGAAAGCCCCATGTCTTCCGTACCTGTTTTTAAAGAGCATCAACAATATTTAATAATACGAGACAACGAAAGATACATCATCATATGCGTTATCCCAGTCCCGTCCGGCTCCAAGTCCGGAAATATATCCGGTAAATGTGATATCATCCCATTCATTCCGGATGATATTGATCGTCGGGTTTTTCTGATAGTTCTTGGTATTCCACTTCTTATCCGGATCATAGTAGGACATGCCCTTTTTCACTCTCACGTTCTTAAAGGTTGCCGTAACCTGGTCTCCATCGATTCTTCCGGAGCCTTCAATTCTCAGTGTAAGATCCTGTGCCGCAAGGTTCGGATTAGAGAAATTTCCGATGCACTCATTATCCAAATATACATTACCTGATCCATCCTGGTTTACCACCAGCATCAGACGATAAGTCTGACCAAGCTGTAATTCCCTGTCACTCGGTCTGAAATACTGCTGCTGTCCCGGCGCATTTGACATAACATTCTCTACCAGTGCCATGGTTCTTCCGGTGTACGGTGCTACTGCGCACGCATCATACTGGATACCAAAAGATACTGCTGCTGTCGGAGTTCCAAGTACGATCTTAGCATGGCATCCGGTACCGGAACCGGAAAGTGTCACATCTGCTTCGATCGCATTCTGGTCATAAGCTACTTCAGACATCTGTGATCTGACTTTCTTTGGTACCGGGAACTGTCCGAGATAATGTCCATCTGTCTCATCCATGCTATAATAGTATACATTATCTGTAATAAGACCTCTCGCCACCATACCGTTCCAGTGATAAAATACGACTCTCCCCCATGGATCATAGGAAAATCCATTGGTCATCAGTGTTCCATCTGAATTTGCGAAACCATAATCCAGACCGTTTGCAAACTGGAACCAGCCGCTTTGTTTCATGCGTCCGTCTCCATCCAAATAGTATGCTTTATCACCCACGAACGTGATCTGATCCTTGTAGATATACCCATCCGAGCCAAAATAGCAGATATATCCAACCGTCGGGCAGTACTGAAAATTCGTAAACACCTCATGTCCGTTTGTATCAAAGTAGATAATGTGTTCACCGTCCGGATGATAGGTCAGGCGATCCGTCATCGGTGATCCATCAGCCTGTAAATAATAGGTATAAGATCCGTCAAAGAAAAATGCGTTTGTAATGATTTCCCCATTCACAACATAATTTTTACCATCGAAAACACCACCATCAACGCTCAGACTATAATACCCCTTTTCCGCAGCCTGCACCGCAGGTACATGTACCAGCAGCATCAGAAGCAGCGCCCCGAAAAACACTGTAAGCTTTCCGGCAAAATTTCCTTGTAACAATTTCATTTGTCTCTCTCCTCCTTTTACATTTGTTTTATAAACAGCCACCTCTTATATCCCGTTATAAAAATTGTGCTCCGGGAAATATCAGTTCCACTGAATAATATTGGAAACTTCGGCGTATCTGTTATCCCAGTCATCCCCTGCACCAAGTCCGGAAATATAACCGGAAAATTCAATATCATTCCAGTTATTGATCGTGCAGTGGATTGTTTTATTGGTCTGGAGTTCAAGTGGGTTCCATGCCTTTTCAATGTACTGTCCATTATTCTTTAACTTGATATTCTTGAATGATGCATCGACACTGTCACCATTTACTCTTGCAGAAGCCTCTACTCGTAAGTAGATCATCTGATTTGCCAGATTCGGATTGCTGTAAGTACCGATCAGGTCATTGTCCAGATATAATGCGCCTGTACCATCCTGATTGTAAGTAAGCATCATATGATAGGTCTGTCCAAGTGCCAGTTCTTTGTCCGCCGGTCTGAAATACTGCTGCTGTCCCGGAGCATTGGACATAACATTCTCTACCATTGCCATCGTCTTTCCGGTATACGGTGCTGCTGCGTGCGCATCATACTGAATACCATAGGAAACCGCAGATGTCGGTGTTGTCATAACCAGTTTTGCGTGGCATCCGGTACCAGATCCGGATAAGGTAACGTCCGCCTCGATCGCAGCGTAAGAATCTACGCTTTCAATCTGAGATACAACCTTTTTCGGAACCGGGAACTGTCCCAGATAATGACCATCTGTCTCGTCCATGCTGTAATAATATGCCCCGTCACTGATCAGTCCTCTCGCTACCATACCATTCCAGTGATAAAATACAACTCTTCCCCATGGATCATAGGAGAAACCATTTGTCATCAATGTTCCGTCACTGTTGGCGAAACCGTAATCTCTGCCATTCGCGAACTGAAACCAGCCGCTCTGTTTCATACGTCCGTCCCCATCCAGATAATATACTTTATCACCAACAAATGTAATCTGGTCTTTGTATAAATATCCCTGGCTGTCAAAATAGCAGATATATTGGACGCTGTCGCAATACTGGAAATTTGTGAACACCTCATGACCATTCTGGTCAAAATAAATGATGTGTTCCCCATCCGGATGATAGGTCAGTCTGTCTTTCATCGGTGAACCGTCAGCCTGCAAATAATAGGTATAGCCTCCATCAAAGAAAAATGCATTTGTAATGGTTTCCCCATTCACGACATACTTTGTACCATCAAACGTACCACCGTCATCTTTCAGACTGTAATACCCCTTTTCTGCAGCGTGAACTGCAGGCACGTGTACCAGAAGCATCAAAAGCAGTGCTGCGAAAAACACTGTAAGCTTTCCGGCAAGATTTCTGTGCATCAATTTCATTACTCTTCCTCCTTTAAGTTTGATTGTTTATAAAAACAGCAAATACCGTTTTTTACTTATAGCAAGACACCATTCCCCCGTAAAAGTTCTCTTGCCGTATCGATCGAATCTACGCCATCCCGGTTTTTGATCGGCGCAAATTCCTTTTCCCTCACAACCTCGTAAGGAATACAGTCATTCATCATATGAACCATATCAAGCACCAGCGTCTCAAATTTATATCCATTCGGCTTTTCCGGTTTTACACGGTTGCCCTTTTCATCCATATACGGGATCTTCTTTTCCACCACATGGATCGGCATATGACGATCCGCGATCTCTTCCAGTTTATCTTCCCGGAACAGATAATTTAATATAACGCCAAATCCATATAAGAGATCCCCGTTTTCTTTCCGTGCAGTTGCCATCTCATCCGTCATCTCATAATATTCCGCGATCGACGGTCTGCCATCCTCGGTACAGAGCACACCGACACGCTCATCCGGCGCCGCCTTGCGCACAACCTTCGCGCCACTCTCACAGCCGGACGCAAGTGTCGCACCGATAAACAGCGGATCCGCGATCTGCTGTAATACGTTATCCACCGCGAACACATTGATCCACTCAATGCCGCGCTTATGTACGTCTTCTAACATTCCGTCTACAACCATGGAGGAAAACCATCCACCGTTTCCATTTGGCGCCATGGCAAGCTCCGTCTCGGACGCCATCAGTACGCGCCCCTTAAAATCAACGGTCGGTACCATTTCCTGTTTAAAAAACTTCACATAAGATCTGTCATATCCAAAATACTTATGTTCTTCAAAGAATTCGATCGTATCCCTGTTATTGCTCACACTGGTCATAATATAGAGCGGTACAGGCACGCCTGCCTCATCAGTCACCTTCATCAGGTTCTTCATCAGACACTCAAAAATGTAGATATCATGCTCGATCCCGATATTGACCGTTCCTTTTGGCTGATCATAGCCCAATCTTGTGCCCTGGCCTCCTGCCAGAAGCACCGCCCCGATCTTTCCGGC
>ULML01060052.1_pt1 | contig 15641 bp, 16 predicted proteins | sample 1951651 | NCBI WGS metagenome assembly ULML01 (sample SAMEA4835549, study PRJEB28245) | human gut metagenome | biome: gut microbiome; material: fecal sample | place: Denmark | collected 2008
ATCACCAACAATAAATTCACCATGCCGGACGGCAACGTGGAGGTCAGGGCAATCTTTGCCATGATCTCACAGCAGACAGCTCCCGATCCGGTGAATGAAAACACCGGAATCCCGTCACAGCCGGAAAACAGTGGCACAGCATCTTCCGCCAATACGGATTCCGGAACCAATAACGGAGCCGGCGCAGCTCCTGCAAGTCCATTTTCTACAACACCCGGCACAGAGTCGGCACAGGGTATCAAACCCGGTGCAGAGAATACCCGGCGTACGACGCCAAAGGACGGCATCCTATTAAGGGAGTGGCAGGATATACGCGATACCACGACGATAACCGGTGACCAGCCTGCTGCGGACGAAGAGGCAGAAGAAGGAAATAACCCGTTTACCGATGTTTCCAAAGACGACTGGTTTTATGATGACGTTATGTTTGTTTATGAAAACGGATTGATGGAGGGAATAAGCAGCACACAGTTTGGCCCATATGAAACGCAGACGCGCGGCAGGATGGCAGAAATTCTCTGGAGTATGGATGGCAGCCCTGCACCGAAGGCTAAAAACAGCTTTGCCGACGTGGAAGACGGGGCGCGGTACGCAGATGCCATTGCATGGATCGCAGAGAATGACATTTTAAGCGGTTACAACAAGGACAGCTTCGGACCCGGGGATCCCATCACCTGGGAACAGCTTGCAGTCATGTTCTACCGTTATGCGCAATACAAGGGCTACGATATAAGTATTAAGGGTAGTCAGGACGAGCTGAAGGATATGAACAGTACCATGGATGATGCCGGAAAGGCTGTGCTGTGGGCGGTCAGCAATGGATTGATACGGGAAGAATCTGATGTCCTGTCTGCTTTGCAGGATCCGGTTTCCAGAGCGGAGATTGCGGCCATGCTTCATCGCTTCATTGATAAGTATAAGCTGGTACAGGGCATGACACCAAATGGCCAGATGGGCTTTATAGCACCGGAGGAGATGAATCCTCCGCAGACAGACAGGAGCAGAGTGCCGGGATGGATAGGAATCTCCCTCTGCGCAGCTCTTACAGGAGGTTTTGTACTGTTTATGCTATGGCTCAGACGCAGACGCCGGGTTATGTAAGGAATGCTTTTAAGTCTTCAAGCTTTTCTTCACCGGCTTTGCGGCCAAGGTCATAGGTTGCCTGCAGTTTTACAGGATCCTTTTCCACACGGCTGACAGGGAGGGCTTCGTCCGGTCGGAAGACAAAGACGGAGCCTTCTTTTTCTTTCTCAAAAATATAATCCAGGGTATCATTATAAACAAGGTGCCGATTTTCGTTTGTTTTGATAAATTCCGGATAAGCCCTGTATTTGTGACGGATGAGCGGCATCAGGCTGTTTGGGCTTTTGCGGTAATCCTTCGGCTGCGTAAGAATAATGACATTATGGTTGAATCCCATCTGTTCAAACCGGCGGACCGGAATGGAATCAGCCACCCCGCCATCTAAGAGCTTCTGGCCGTCAATAGTTACAATCCTGGAGACAAGCGGCATGGAAGCAGAAGCCTGGATCCAGTCAAAGCCATGATCCTTCCGTCCCGTGTACTGATGATAAACAGGCTTACCGGTTTCTACATCGGTACACACCACATAAAATGCAGCCGGGCTGTTTTCGAAGGCTGCAAAGTCAAAAGGATCGTGCTTCAAAGGAATCTCACTGTAGCAGAAATCTTTATTATAGATGTCGCCGGTTGTAAGCAGGGAATAAAGACCACCGTAACGCTTATCCCTACAGTATTTCAGGTTGTAGCGGATGGAACGGCCGATCTTTCCGGAAATATAATTACAGCCAAATGCGGCACCGGCAGAAACACCGATTACTCCATCATAGGCAATTCCGTTTTCCATCATCACATCCATGATTCCCGCAGAAAAGAGACCGCGCATGGCGCCTCCTTCTAAAATTAATCCTGTTTTCATCTTATTTCACCTCAGACATGTTATCAAATTAAGTATATTGTAACAGTTCAACCATGCAGAAATGCTTGTATAAGCTGCCCTTAATGAGCAAGTTCCCACGGTCATCTTGCACAATCATTTCTGAATGGCTGAACTGTTACAGTATATTCTGTTCTTTGAAGATACAATTGTCAAGACTACTTTACGCATCAGATTCTTTCATGCTATGATAGAAAATAATAGCCGGAACGGTAATGACAGGGACTTATTTCAGGGAAAAGGAAGATTTGGGGAGGTATAATCGAATGAAATTACTGATTGTCATTGATATGCAGAATGATTTTATTGACGGAGCATTGGGAACGGCAGAAGCAGCTGCGATTGTTCCGAAGGTGATAGCGAAGATTAAGGGATTCGATGGGACGGTGCTTGCCACGCAGGATACCCATTATGAGAATTACCTGACGACACAGGAAGGAAAGAACCTTCCCGTTCCGCATTGTATCGTAAATACCGAAGGCTGGCAGATCCGCAAAGAAATCGCAGATCTGATCTCTACGGAGCCGATTATAAAAGAAACCTTTGGCAGCAGCCGGTTACCGGAAAGGATCCGCACTCTTTCTGATCAGGAAGCAATTGAAAGCATTACCCTTGTCGGCCTGTGTACGGATATCTGTGTGATTTCGAATGCGATGGTACTGAAAGCATTCTTCCCGGAGCTTCCGATTCATGTGGATGCATCCTGCTGTGCAGGCGTTACCAGGGAAAGCCATTTACAGGCACTGGAAGCAATGAAGGTATGCCAGATGATTGTTGAGAATGAATAAGTAAAATAAAACAGACAAATAAATAAAAGCGATGTTGGGAAGGAATTCTATGGAATCCAGAAATAAAGTGTTATTAAAATTATTTCTGTCTACACTGTATTTAAGTGCCTTTACCTTCGGAGGGGGATATGTCATTGTTTCCCTGATGAAGAAAAAGTTTGTTGATGAATGCGGGTGGATTAAGGAAGAGGAAATGCTGGATCTGATTGCCATTGCGCAGTCTGCACCGGGACCGATGGCGGTAAACGGGGCGATTGTTGTCGGTTATAAGCTGGCCGGCTTAACTGGTGCACTTGTTTCCATTCTGGGGACGATCCTTCCTCCCTTTATCATTATTTCCATTGTTTCCGTCTGTTATGAGGCCTTCCGGGACAATTATTTTGTCAGTCAGATGCTGGAGGGAATGCAGGCAGGTGTTGGAGCCGTAATTACCTGTGTGACCTATGAGATGGGAGCAGGAATTGTACATGGTAAAAACCGGCTTTCCATCACAATTATGCTGGTAAGCTTTGTATTATCAGCTTTTCTACAGATTAATGTGGTTTATCTGATTCTTGCAGGTGGTTTCATAGGGCTTATCCGCGGACTGATAAAGAAGAGGAGGCACGAGGATGATTTATCTTGAACTCTTCTTAAGCTTTTTTCAGATGGGCTTGTTTGGCTTCGGTGGTGGTTATGCGGTGCTTCCGCTGATTAAAGAGCAGGTTGTCATACAGCATCCGTGGCTCACGATGTCTGAATTTACGGATCTGATTACGATTTCCCAGATGACGCCGGGGCCGATTGTCGTAAATTCCGCTACATTTATCGGATTGCGGATCGCAGGTGTCGGCGGGGCTTTCGTGGCAACCGCAGGGAGTATTCTTCCCTCCTGTATTATTGTTACGATGATTGCAAAGCTCTACCTGAAATACCGGAGCCTTAATCTGTTCCAAAGTGTGTTAATGACGCTCCGTCCATGTATTGTGGCAATGATTGCCTCTGCCGGAATTTCGATTCTGATAACAGCATTCTGGGGAAATGATGCAGTGATTACCCTGGCAGGAACGAAGTGGAGCCTGATCGTAATCTTCGGACTCTGTGTTTTTCTGTTGCAGAAAAAGCATATGAATCCTGTTCAGGTGATGCTGCTTGCCGGAATACTAAAGGTTTTAGTATCCTTTATTGGTGGATAAATGAAAGGTGAAAGGTGAACAGGGTATGATCCCATTGATTATTCCATCCTATGAACCGGATGAACGACTTTTACAACTATTGAATACCCTGAGGGATTATCCGTTCGGACCGGTTTTACTGGTAAATGATGGAAGCAGTCCGGCATATCAGACATTTTTTGACCGGGCAAAGGAGCTGCTTCAGGAAAAGCTGATCCTTCTCTCCCATGAGGTAAACCGGGGAAAGGGACGGGCCTTGAAAACAGCATTTGCCTATGTTTTAGAGCATTTCCCGGATGCAGCCGGCTGTGTGACCGCAGATTCGGACGGACAGCACAGTGCAGCTGCGATTGAGAGCATTGCGCAGGGACTTGATAAGCATCCGGAATCCCTGATTCTTGGCATGCGCACCTTTGATGGAGACGAGATTCCGTGGAAGAGCCGCTTTGGAAATACGATCACGATGTCTGTATTTTCTTATATTGCCGGTACGAAGGTCCATGATACCCAGACGGGCTTAAGAGGAATTCCACTTGGTCTTATGAAGGAAATGCTTGGCGTTTCCTATGACCGGTTCGAGTTCGAAATGCAGATGCTGCTGGATGCATCTGCCAATTATCCGATTCTTGAGCTTCCGATTGAGACCATTTATGATTCCAAAGAGAATCATCAGACCCATTTCCGGACGGTTTCGGATTCGGCGAAAATTTATGCTATCCTGGGAAAGAGATTTCTCAAATATTCCCTGGCATCGTTTTCTTCGAGCATCATTGATCTGCTGCTGTTTACGATTCTGTGTCATTTCCTGCGTAACCGTGTGGCCGGTTATGTTGCATTATGCACGGTGCTTGCCAGGATCGTTTCTGCAACATACAATTATGCGGTTAATTATAAGGTGGTATTCAAAAGCAGGGAAAATCCCTGTAAAGCAGCACTGGAATATGCATTGCTTGCGGTTGTGCAGATGACCATGAGTGCATTGCTTTGTACCGGTGGAGTACTGCTGCTTCCGCTGCTTCCGGAGGCAGTGGTGAAGATCGTGGTAGATACTGTTTTATTTTTTGCAAGCTATTATTTACAACAGAAGGTTGTTTTTCGTAAATCGTGACTTGAAAAAGTATCTGTGACCTATTTATAATAGAAGCATCCCGTTTAAAGAAATCGGGAAATGATCATAAGAGGAGACTGCACAGGCATGAAATTACTGGAAGAACGCATCCGTGAGGACGGAGTAGTAAAAGAAGGCAATGTATTAAAGGTAGATTCTTTTTTAAATCATCAGATGGACATTGAGCTGTTTAATGAGATGGGAAAGGAATGGGCACGGCTCTTTGCAGATCGTCCGGTCACAAAGATTTTAACCGTTGAGGCTTCCGGTATCGGGATTGCGTGCGTGGCGGCCCAGCATTTTCATGTTCCCGTTGTCTTTGCGAAGAAGACGCAGTCATTAAACATTGACGGAGAAGTATATTCTACGAAGATCCAGTCCTTTACCCACAAAAAAATCTATGATGTGATTGTGTCAAAGAAGTTTATTAAGCCGGAGGATCATATCTTGATTATTGATGATTTCCTGGCAAATGGCTGTGCACTTGAGGGACTTTTACAGATTGTGGAGGATGCAGGTGCCACGGTCGAGGGAATCGGCATTGCAGTGGAGAAGGGATTCCAGAAGGGCGGTGACCTGATCCGTGAGAAGGGAGTGCGTGTTGAGTCCCTTGCCATTGTAGAGAGTATGGATGCAGCGACCGGTGAAATCGTTTTCCGTTAGTTTTTATCATGTTTTTTGGAAAATCGCTTGACAATGGCAGTTCAGAATGCCTATACTGCTATTGTTTAAACCACCCGGTAAACGGGAACACACAGGAGGAGAAATTATGAGAAAGAAAGTCGTAAGTCTGCTTACCGTTATGGCTCTGGCAATCGCTACTCTCGCTGGATGTGCATCTTCCACAGATACGAATGCCACTACCGGAACCGAAGCAGCCACAGAAGCAACCGATGAAGCAGCAGCTGATGATGCAGCAGTTGAGGAGACTGCAGATGCAGAGGAAGCTACAGAAGATGCGGCACAGGTAACAGGTGTTAAGGCCGGATTTATCTTCTTACATGATGAGAATTCTACCTATGACCTGAACTTTTTAAATGCTGCCAAGGAAGCTTGTGAGAAGCTTGGCATTGAATATTTAATTAAGACCAATATTCCTGAAGGACAGGAATGCTATGATGCAGCCTGTGAGCTTGCAGATGCAGGATGTAACTTTATTTTTGCAGACAGCTTCGGACATGAGGATTATGTGATTGAGGCTGCCAAGGAATACCCTGATGTACAGTTCAGCCATGCAACCGGAACCAAGGCTCATACAGAGAACCTTTCCAATTTCCACAATGCATTTGCTTCCATTTATGATGGACGTTATCTTGCAGGTATCGTTGCAGGTATGAAGTTAAATGAGATGATCGACAATGGTGACATCACTGCTGATCAGGCCAAGATGGGTTATGTTGGTGCATTTACCTATGCAGAGGTTATTTCCGGATATACCTCCTTCTATTTAGGTGCCCGCTCCGTATGTCCTTCCGTTACCATGGAAGTAACCTTTACCGGTTCCTGGTATGATGAGACTGCTGAGAAGGAAGGCGCTAATAAGCTGATTGAGGATGGCTGTGTATTAATCAGCCAGCATGCAGACTCCATGGGTGCTCCTACCGCATGTGAGACAGCAGGTGTTCCTAATGTATCTTATAACGGCAGCACCGCAAGTGCATGTCCGAATACCTTCCTTGTATCTTCCAAGATCAACTGGGAGCCTTACTTCGAATATGCCATCAACTGTGTAGCAGCCGGTAATGCAATTGATACTGACTGGGCTGGCTCTCTTGACACAGGATCTGTTGAGCTTACAGAGCTTGGCTCTTCTGTTGCAGCAGGAACTCAGGAAGCAATTGATGCAGCTAAGGCTGATCTGATTGCAGGTAAGGTACACGTATTTGATATTACAACCTTCACCGTAGAGGGTGCTGAATTAAGCAGCTTTGAGGCTGATGTAGATACCGACCCGGATTATACTCCGGATCATGAAGTAGTTCTCGACGGATACTTCCATGAATCCGATATCCAGTTCCGTTCCGCTCCGTACTTCAACGTACAGATCGATGGAATTACCCTGTTGGATACCGCATTCTAATTCCATAGAAGGTAATTTACAATTTAGTCGGTTTTTTGACAGAACAAATAATGCCAAAAGCGGCGCAGCGAATTTCGCCGCGCCGCTTTTTAAACACTTAATGCTTACTTAAGTTGAAGGGAGACAGATAATGGAAACCAAAACCGCAGCAGTTTCAATGCGAAATGTTACGAAGACCTTTGGATCCGTAATTGCAAATGATAAGGTGAATCTGGATATTTATAAGGGTGAAATTTTATCGCTGCTTGGAGAAAATGGTAGTGGTAAAACCACATTGATGAATATGCTTTCCGGAATTTATTTTCCGGATGAAGGCCAGATCTTTATCAATGGAAAGGAAGAGGTAATCAGGTCACCCAAGGATGCCTTTGATCTGGGTATTGGTATGGTGCACCAGCATTTCAAACTGATCGATGTGTTGTCGGCAACGGAAAACATTATTCTCGGACTCCCCGGTAAACTGAATTTAAAAGAAGCCACTAAAAGAGTGGAAGAAATTTGTCAGAAATATGGCTTTGAGGTAGATCCGAAGCAGAAGATTTACGATATGTCGGTTTCGCAGAAGCAGACCGTGGAAATTGTTAAGGTATTGTATCGTGGTGCAGACATCCTGATTCTGGATGAGCCTACGGCAGTTTTAACTCCGCAGGAAACGGAAAAGCTGTTCCGTGTTCTTCGGAAGATGCGTGATGATGGAAAAGCGATTGTCATCATTACCCATAAGATGCATGAAGTAGAATCGCTTTCAGACCGTGTGGCTGTTTTGCGAAGCGGACAGTATATCGGCTGTATGAAAACAAAGGATACGAATGTAACGGAAATGACGAACATGATGGTTGGTCATACGGTAACGTTAAATATAGACAGGCCTGATCCGGTGAACCCCAAACCCCGTATTGAGGTGGAAGGCCTGACAGTCCGTAATGAAGAGGGCGTTGTGAAGCTGCAGGATGTTTCCTTTACTGCGAACAGTGGAGAAATTCTTGGTATTGCCGGAATTTCAGGCTGTGGACAGAAGGAGCTTTTAGAAGCGATTGCCGGACTTCAGGTTACGGAAGCCGGAACCATTGCTTATGTAGAGGATGATGGTTCCAGGGAAATGCTGATCGGTATGGATCCGAGGAAGATTGCAGAGCTGGGAGTTTCCCTTTCTTTCGTTCCGGAGGATCGTCTTGGAATGGGACTGGTAGGAAATATGGATCTGGCGGATAATATGATGCTTCGTTCCTTCCGGCAGGGACATTCTCCGTTTACAGACCGGAAGCAGCCCAGGCAGCTGGCGAATGATGTTGTTGAGAGTCTTGAGGTGGTAACTCCGGGGATTTCAACACCTGTACGGCGGTTATCCGGAGGTAATGTACAAAAGGTGCTGGTTGGACGTGAAATTGCATCTGCCCCTACCGTATTATTAACGGCATATGCAGTGCGCGGACTTGATATTAATTCTTCCTATACGATTTATGATCTGTTAAACCAGCAGAAGAAGAAAGGTGTTGCCGTAATCTTCGTCGGGGAGGATCTGGATGTGCTGCTAGAATTATCTGATAGAATTCTGGTGCTTTGCGGCGGACAGGTCAGTGGCATTGTGGATGCCAGAACAACAGATAAAAATACGGTCGGAATGATGATGACTAAAGTGGGAGGTGAAAAGAACCATGAAGGAGAAGAATAAAGAACCTCTTTTTCATATTGTAAAGCGGGATACCCTGCCATTGCATCAGGCACTTGGAATCAGGGCCCTGGCTATTCTTCTTGCATTGATTCTATGCGGAATTATTACGACGATCACAACCGGTATTAATCCGATTGAGGTATACCGTTCGATCTTTACCGGTGCATTCGGTTCTGTCCGTAAGACGTGGATTACCTTTCAGAATGTCTCTATTCTGTTGCTGATTGCACTGGCACTGACCCCGGCCTTTAAGATGAAATTCTGGAATATTGGTGGGGAAGGACAGGTACTGGTCGGAGGACTTGCTTCCGCAGCCTGTATGATCTGCCTCGGAAATAAGCTGCCAAATGGTGTGGTAATCTTATGTATGATCGTGGCCAGTATTCTGGCAGGCGCCTGCTGGGGCTTCCTTCCGGCATTTTTTAAGGCAAAATGGAATACGAACGAAACTCTCTTTACACTGATGATGAATTATATTGCAACACAGCTTGTTGCCTTCTTTACAATTGTCTGGGAGGTACCGAAGGGCTCCGGCAAGATTGGTATTATTAATCAGAATACAAACGTTGGCTGGCTTCCGCAGCTGTTCGGTTCGAAATATCTGCTTCCTATTGTGGTTGCGGTTATTGTAACCGTGTTTATGCATATTTATCTATGGTACAGCAAGCATGGATATGAGATCTGTGTCGTTGGTGAAAGTGAAAACACTGCGAAGTATGTTGGTATTAAGGTAGAAAAGGTAATTATCCGTACTATGATTTTATCCGGTGCAATCTGTGGTCTGGTTGGTCTTTTGCTGGTAGGTGGAATTAACCATACCGTAACGACCACCATTGCAGGAGGACAGGGCTTTACGGCCGTACTGGTATCCTGGATGTCCAAATTTAATCCGTTTACCATGATTTTCTCCAGTCTGCTGATTGTATTCATGGATCGTGGTGCAAGCGAAATATCAACAAACTTTGGACTGAATCATTCCTATTCCGATATTCTGACAGGAATTATCCTGTTCTTTATCATCGGATGTGAATTCTTTATTACCTACCGGCTTCAGTTCCGTAAGAAAACAGAAAAGGAGGAGCAGTAATCATGTGGAGCTTTTTACTTGCATTTATTCCCAGGGCAATCGTACAGGGTATTCCTCTTTTGTACGGAAGTACCGGTGAAATCATTACCGAAAAGTCCGGTAATTTAAATCTTGGAATCCCCGGTGTTATGTATGTTGGCGGTATCAGCGGTGTAATAGGATCCTTTATTTATGAGAGATCCCTGACAGATCCCTCTGCGGCAAATCCGGTACTGATTATTCTGATCCCGATGCTTTGCTGTCTGGCCGGTTCTCTGCTAATGGGACTGCTTTACTGCTTCCTTACCGTAACCTTAAGAGCAAACCAGAACGTAACCGGTCTTGCAATGACAACCTTTGGCGTAGGCTTTGGTAACTTCTTCGGCGGATCCCTGATCAAGCTGGTAGCCAGTGATGTTCCGTCTATTGCGCTTACTACAACAAGCAGCTATTTCAGTAAGTCTCTTCCTTTTGCAGGAAAGCTTGGCTGGTTTGGAAAACTGTTTTTGTCTTATGGATTTTTGGCATACCTGGCTATTATTATTGCATTTGCTGCTTCTTATGTGCTGAACCGGACACGTGTCGGACTTCATCTGCGTGCGGTAGGTGAAGGGCCGAATACCGCGGATGCGGCCGGTATCAATGTAACAAAGTATAAATATATGGCAACCTGTATCGGATGTATGATAGCAGGACTTGGCGGTCTGTATTACGTTATGGATTATGCATGCGGTGTATGGTCGAATGATGCGTTTGGTGACAGGGGCTGGCTGGCCATAGCATTGGTTATTTTCACCATCTGGAGACCAAATGTAAGCGTTCTTGCATCCTTCCTGTTTGGTGGATTATACATTCTGTACCTGTATCTGCCTACCGGTATGGATCATATGGAAAATCAGGAATTATATAAGATGATTCCCTATGTAGTAACATTACTTGTACTGATTATTACCAGCATGCGCAGTAAGCGTGAAAATCAGCCGCCCGCAAGTCTGGGACTGGCTTATTTCCGTGAAGAGAGATAGCTGGTTCCATACAGAGAATACAGAGAGTCTGTACACTTTGAAATATTCCAGATAGAGGCTATGAATCATAGATTATTTCGAGGAAGCATTGCGTAGAAGAGCAACCTCGTCCTCTGATAAGACACGATATGCACCCGGCTTAAGTGAGGTATCCAAAGATAAAGGTCCAAAGGATACGCGTTTGAGCCGGGTGACTTTATTGCAGGTTGCCTGAAGCATACGCTTTACCTGATGGAATCTGCCCTCACAGATAGACAGATAGATGACATGGTCATCGTCGGTTGCTTCTGCTTTTGCAGGAAGGGTAAGTGCAACTTCCCCGATGTTGACACCTGTTTCCAGGCGAAGAAGATCTTCTTTCGTTACGGATTTTTCGCAGGTGACAAGATAGGTTTTGTAAATTTCCTTTTTCGGGGAAATCAACTGATGGGATAGGGCTCCATCAGTTGTAAGAAGGAGCAATCCTTCCGTATCCTTGTCAAGCCTCCCTACCGGAAATAAATCCTTACGAAGTTCGGCAGGAAACAGGTCAAGAACGGTCTGTTCCCAGGGATCTTCTGTGGCACTGACACAGCCCATAGGCTTATTCAGCATATAGTAGCGGTTACCAGGAAGGCAAAGCTCCTTTCCTTTAAAGGTGATGGTATCTGCTGCCGGATCCACCTGAAAATCAGCACTTCGAACTGCCTGTCCGTTTACGAGAACAAGTCCTTTCTTTAGATCTGTTTTGACCTGGCTGCGGGAACCGGCACCGGCATTACTTAAAAATTTATCAATACGCATTATAAGACCTCTTTTCTGTCTGGCTGACAGGATGAAATGATACATCAATAAGTGGAAAATTTTTTTGGACACTCATATCATTATGATGCTGTGGGCAAAACTATATTTTGCTACTTATATCATTATGATGCTGTGGGCAAAACTATATTTTGCTACTTATATCATTATGATGCTGTGGAAAAACTATATTTTGCTACTCATATCATTATGATGTTGTGGGCAAAAGGTATTTTGTCCTTAAATTGATATCCACGAATTGCTCCGCTGCAAAGCAGCTCCCGCAATTCTCAAACATCATTTCTCAAACATCATTATATAGGAATTTTTTTTCTGTGTATATATCGATCTGTTACTGTTAACACAGCCCTGCCCACTCCTGGACAAGCTCCACCAGACTCACCTTCGGTTTGCCAAGTGAACCTGTATGGTTCGCACTAAGCTCGAAATAACCTCACTAAATGCTCTGCTTAAATCATGTTCTTACGCATCCAGAACTTGCAGTCAGACACTTGCATCCAGAGCTTGCAGTTAGATACTTGCATCCAGAGCTTGCAGTCAGACACTTGCATCCAGAGCTTGCAGTCAGACACTTGCATCCAGAGCTTGCAGTCAGACACTTGCATCCAGATACTAGCAGTCAGAACTTGCATCCAGATACTTGCTTTCAGGCTGTGCAACTGTCTTGTAAATGCAATTGTTTTGAATTTGGACATATTACTGTGTCAAAATTAATTTATGTCCAAAATTAAGAGAATAACATTGCGATAGGGGCTTATTTTGAGGTAAATTGGACATAAACAGAGTAAATGAAGTGATGATGTCCATAAATCAGGGAATTATTGGATATAAATGTGAAAACAAACCTCAATATGTCCAACAGGATCATGAAAAAGGGGATAGCAGAAAATGATGGAAGCAGACACAAATAAAATAAATACAGTGCAGGCAAAAGATCAAGGTTCCAAAATACAGACACAGAAAATACAGGAAAAGAAAATACAAAGCCCCAAAATGCAGACACACATAATCCAGACGCAGAAAACACAGGAAAAGAAAATACAAAGCCTCAAAATGCAGACAAACATAATCCAGACGCAGAAAATGCAGGAAGAGAAAATACAAAGCCTCAAAATGCAGACACACATAATGCAGACACAGAAAATACAGGAAAAGAAAATACAGGAAAAGAAAATACAAAGTCAGAAAATGCAAGTACAGAAAATACAGCAGTGTAAAGTACAAAGGCAGAAAGCAGGGCGTCTTGCAGGACTTGACACGATTCGGGGAATCACCTTATTAAGCATGATGCTCTATCATACCTGTTGGGATCTGGTGTTTCTGTTTGGAAAGAAGATCCCTGGATATAGCGGACTTGGAGGATATGTATGGCAGCAGAGCATCTGTTGGACGTTTATTCTCTTGGCCGGCTTCTGTTGGTCGTTGGGGTCTCATCATCTTAAAAGAGGTTTGATCGTATTTGGATCAGGAATTCTGATCACGTTCGTTACCTTACTGGTAATGCCGGAAAGCAGAGTCATATTTGGCGTGCTTACCCTGATTGGAAGCTGCATGCTTCTGCTGATCCCCATGGAAAAGCTTCTGCTGAAGCTATGCGCGGAAATCGGTCTTGCAGGGAGTTTTCTGTTGTTTCTTCTTTTTCGAAATGTAAATACAGGTTATCTGGGATTCGAAAATTGGAATATACTTAAATTGCCGGATGGTTTTTATGAAAATTTGTTCACCACCTATCTTGGATTTCCACAGAAAGGATTTTTTTCGGCGGACTATTTTTCACTGCTTCCGTGGTTCTTCCTGTTTCTTACAGGATTTTATCTCTATCAGCTCGTACAGAAAAACCACATGATGGAAAAACTGTTTTCATGGAGAGTTCCGGGTTTTGATGTGATAGGAAGACATTCACTGCTGATTTATTTATTGCATCAGCCTGTGGTGTTTGGAATTTCATGGATGCTTTTTCAAATATAATTTCAGAATGACTGTTGCCATTTTAAGTATGAATTAAGCTTCCTGTATAATTCAAAGTGCAGAGAGTAAGTGATTTTACAAAAATAGATACCCGGGTTAAGCTTCATTGCTGACCGGCCGGTTAGCAAATGAGCAGAATAAAGAAGGTATCTACAAATGAATTTTACACAAAATAAGAATGAATTTGCACTTGAAGATGAATTTGCGGGAATTCTTTGACAGATACACAGACATGTTGTATATTTTTAAAGATATAAATAAAACGAAAGCTGAGTCTGCAGCAGTTTTATGAGTGGATTCAGAATAGTTATGAACATTTGCATATCCAGAAAGGATAGAGTGACAAAATATGTTTTTAGATGCTTTAACAGATACATTCATTGATGGAATCAAGATTCTTCCCTTCTTATTTGTGACCTATGTGTTGATGGAATATATTGAGCATAAAGCAGGCAGTAAGGCAGAGCGTTTCGTGAAGAAGTCCGGCCGGCTCGGTCCTGTCGTGGGAAGTATTTTAGGAGTGGTTCCCCAGTGTGGATTTTCGGCAGCTGCAGCGAACTTTTATGCGGGAAGAATTATTACACTGGGAACATTGATTTCGATTTTCCTGTCCACATCGGATGAAATGCTGCCGATTCTGATTTCAGAGAAAGTATCTCCGGTATTGATTTTCCAGATATTGGGAATGAAGATAGTGATTGGTATGATTGCAGGATTTGTAATTGATCTGATTCTGCATCGTAAGGGAAAAGAAGAGAGCGAAATGCGCATTGAACATATGTGTGACCATGAACACTGTCATTGCGATGAACAGAATATTTTTAAGTCCGCGCTCGTTCATACCTTACAGATCTTTGCTTTTATTGTGGTGATTTCTTTTGCACTCAATATCCTGATTGCTATTGTAGGAGAGGATAAGCTCGGAAGCTTTATGACCTCTGTCCCGGCTCTCGGCATTCTGCTTTCGGGACTCATTGGACTGATTCCGAACTGTGCGGCCTCTGTCGTGATCACACAGCTTTATCTGGAGGGACTGCTTACTATGGGATCTATGATGGCAGGACTTCTTGTGGGATCCGGAATCGGACTGCTTGTGTTGTTCCGTGTGAATGAGGATATGAAGGAAAATTTGAAGATTACGACCATGCTCTATGTAATTGGTATTGCATGCGGATTTCTGATTGATCTCATTTTATGATGCCAGGGTCAAAAGGTCTAAAAACACATGAGCTTGCTCATAGGTGGTTGAAAGATCTTGGGACCCGCTCCGATATGAGCATAAAAGTGGGATGCTAATTCCACAATATGCGAATATTGAATAGGATTGTGGGAGTGCAAAGCACGGAACAATCCGTAGGCATCATAGTTGGGAGCTTTTGATCCCCAACATCATTTTATAAAGAATGGCTCGGAATAGTTTCAAATATAATAAATACCGGCAGCTTATGAATGAGAAGGGGTGAACTGTTACAGAATATGGTAAAATGAAAACCCGGCACCTGCGTATACAGGATGCCGGGTTTCGTATAGGGAAAAAGGAAGAAGTTATAAGCTTTTGTAATTGGCCTTCACAATATCCTGTGCAGGCTTTCCATAAATATCATATCCACTGTGGGAGGCTGCCTTGTCTAATGGGTATTGTTTACCTGCCCAGTCCCATAAGCAGAAGCCCTGAATCCAGGGACGCTTGCGGCAGGCCTCAAACATGGAGACATACCAGTTCTTCTGCTCGTCCAGATCGACCTCACCACGTACAGTCCAGTCGTTCGGTGCCTTGGAGGAACCGTGGGTGGACATACAACCGCATTCTGCGAAGAAGAAAGGTTTGTCAAATTTCTTCACAACAGCTTCAATGCGGTCAAGCTCCTGTTCCCAGCGGTCGGGAGGATAATATCCGCTGGAGGAGATGGCGTCCACACAATCCCACCAGTCTACGTTGTGTTCCTGATATTTATCGGTATTATAGGTAATCATACCATGATATACCTTACGGATCTCGGCGATAAGCTGACGCCATTCAGC
>ULML01037147.1_pt1 | contig 15515 bp, 20 predicted proteins | sample 1951651 | NCBI WGS metagenome assembly ULML01 (sample SAMEA4835549, study PRJEB28245) | human gut metagenome | biome: gut microbiome; material: fecal sample | place: Denmark | collected 2008
CAAAAGATTTATTTTCAAAATTAAAGAAAGAATTATCTAAGGATAGTGTAGACGAAGAAAAATATGCGAAATTAGAAACGCAATTATTTATGAGTGAATTGTTTACGTTATCTAATAAAGTAAATCGAAATGATGTAGGTGGTGTACAATTTGTTTACAAGGATTATCAAGAATCATTTACGAAAGAAGCAATGGAAGGCCTTTATCACTATGTAGAGAATGATATATATGGGGATAGAAAGCAAGAACTTCCAGAAGTAGTAAATGTCGATGTAATCAATGTAGAACAAAAAGAATATACACTAAATGATGAAGTAACAGATGATAAAGCTTATTATATTGATGTTACTATGAATTATGCGAAAGATCTTGGATATCAAAAGTCTGCAACTGTTGTATTAATCCATAATGGTAAACGTTTAGATATTGTTAAAATGACTGAAAAATAGATGGAAGAATATTCTTTCATCTTTTTTTGTAAACAGTAGATGAAAAAAAAGAGGAAACATGATATAATGAAAAAGAGAATGAGAGGTAAGCTATGACAGAAGGTAAGAAACAATGGTTGATTGCACTTTCTATTTTATGTGCTTTTATCTTATTATGGATCTTTTTATTTTTTATGATGAAGAGTCCTACGAAAACGAATTATAGTAAAGTGAGTCAATTGACTTTTGAGACACGATTGAAACAGGTTTCTTCTGATATAAAAGGAGAAAAACAGGGTCAATATATAAAATACCAGATTGATGAAAATCGTGAAATTTATGTAGATTATCAAAAGAAAAATATTTCTCGATTATTACTTGTCTTTGATCAAGAGAATTATCAAGAAACAACATCTAAGCCATTATTACAAGAAGTAATTGATATTTGTATTCCAAAGTTGGAGGACAATGAAAAGATTGCTACACGATTAATGGACTTTGAGGAAAAAGAAGATGATTTAGTGGCTAATGATATTACTATAGATAATATTGAATTCTTATCACGCATTGATCGTGATAAAAAGAAAATAGTATTTTATATTTATTATTTAGATAATGAATGAAGAGGGGATTGATTGTATGGATTTAGTTATTTTTATTGTTTTAGCACTCATAGTAGTTATTTTATTTAAATCATTTGATAGCTTTGTTTATTTCTTTGCGATTATTGATATCTTGCTTCGTATTTTAGATTTCTTAAAGCAACTTTTAAATATTCCAGAGTTAACGAGCTTTTTAAATCAATATGTACCAACGAGTATTCTCAGTATGATAAATCATTATTCAACAGGTGTATTTAATCAAATATTGACATGGGGATATCTTATCTGTTTTATTGTATTTGAAGTATATTTAATCAAATATTTTATGAAAACAAAAAGAAGGAGATAGTTATGAAAAAGGGTTTTACTTTAGTAGAATTATTAGCAACCATTACGATTTTAGGGATTATTGCATTGTTGTTAGTGCCAACTGTAACTGGGACACTTTCTAGTTTTCGTCAAGATTCTTCTGAAAATCAGAAAAAGTCGATTGTCTCAGCTGCAAAATTATGGGCAAGTGATCATCGAATTGATCTGCCTGCAACAGATGGTGAAACAATTTGTGTAAAGGTTTCAGAGTTAAAACAAGGTTATTTAGAAGAAGATATTAAAGACCCGGATACAAAGCAGTCTATTTCAAATAATGCAGGGGTACAAATTAAACGTGTGGGAAAATCATATGAGTATACCTATCAAGATAGTTGTTCTGGAGTATCTGTTAGTCCAGATCCTTCAGATAGTCCAACACCATCAGATAGTCCAAAGCCTTCAGAAAAACCAATTAGTATGCAATTAGCTTTAAAAGAAGTGGGGGTTACGAGTTCTAGTGTCACGGTACAGGCCAGTGCAACAGTTACGAATGATACCCTAAAAGGGTATCAATTTTCTTCTAATGGAGGAACATGGACATCATTACAGACAAGTGGTACAAAAGTATTTACGGGTTTAAAGAAAAATACAAATTATGAAATTAAAGTAAGAGCACTTTCTAGTAGTAATCAACAAATAGAAAAGTCTATTACTTTACATACAAGTAATATTGGGACTCCTACTTATCAGGTAACAAATACAAGTGATCACAAGAAAAATGTAACGATTCAATATCCAAGTGGGAAAGAATCAAGTTGGGTATATGAGTATTCTTTAGATAGTGGTCGCAGTTGGAATACAGTAGATGGAGTAAGCCACAGTATGAAATTTGAACAATCTGGTACAGTCATTGCCCGTGTAAGAGATACAGGAAACAACAATAATACGGTGACAGCTAGTGTTTTAACAGTTACTGTAGAAGTTCCAAAATTACAAGTAATTAGTTCTGTTGAGATGGTATCAGGATCGTCAACGACGAATTCATGTCTAACATTTAACAATTGGCATATATCATGGTTATTTGTATATTCTGATAATTCTATAGAACGTTTTCCAAGTGCAACTGTAGAAATTTTCTATCCAAATGAAACAACACCAATTACTTATTATAATCAAAATTCATCTCTTACTGTTCCGAATATTCCATCTCCACATAATTCTACATGTGTTGGTGATGGTAAAAAATATAAGATTCGTGTTATTGCCCCAAATGGCAAAACCGGAACAGCTATATATAATTGGACACAGGCTAGCAATGGAAAATATGATTGGTTGCGAGATAGTTATGAATATTAGATACTTTTTCGAAAGTATCTTTTTTTCTTCCAAACATTTGTTTGTTATGGTATAATGAAATAGGTGATACTATGTATTCATATATAACAGGAATTGTAAAAGAAATAGAAGCAAGTTATATTGTTGTAGATAATCATGGAATTGGATATATGATTTATACTGCTAATCCATATCAGTTTCATGAGGAGGAAGAAGTTAAGATCTATGTGTATCAACAAATAAGAGAAGATGAGAATACACTTTATGGTTTTAAAACAAAAGAAGAGAAGGATTTATTTTTACAATTAATTCAAGTAAAAGGATTGGGATGTAAGATGGCATTACCAATGTTGGCAACAGGATCAATTGAGGGAATACAGGATGCAATTGAAAGGGAAAATGTATTATATTTAAAGAAGTTTCCTAAGATTGGAGATAAAGTAGCTAGACAAATTATATTAGACTTGAAAGGTAAATTAGCTGCTTCTACATCTGGACAAAAAGCAGTGGATCAGTTTGCAGAATTGGTAGAAGTATTAAAAGGATTAGGATATAAACAACCAGATATTAAACGTGTTTTACCACAAATTGATAGTAGTTTAGAGTTAGAAGATCAAATTAAAGAAGCATTAAAACTTATGTTAAAATAGGAGGTGCTTATGGAAGAAGATAGAATTGTAACAGGTGAAAAGTTAAAAGAAGATAATTTTGAACAGAGTATCCGTCCTGATCGTATTGATGATTATATTGGACAGGGAGAAGTGAAAGAAAATTTAGAGATTTTTATTAAAGCAGCAAAGATGCGTGAAGAGCCATTGGACCATGTCTTGTTATATGGCCCTCCAGGACTTGGAAAGACAACATTGTCTTATATTATTGCTAATGAGTTAGGTAGTAATATTAAAACAGCGTCTGGTCCATCAATTGAAAAGAGTGGCGATTTAGCTGCAATTCTTTCTACTTTAGAGCCGGGGGATGTATTATTTATTGATGAGATTCATCGTATGCCTCGTTTTATTGAAGAAATTTTATATCCAGCTATGGAAGATTTTACATTAGATATTATTGTGGGAGAAGGGTCTACTAGTCGTAATATTAAAATTAATTTACCCCCTTTTACATTAGTTGGAGCAACGACACGTGCTGGAGATTTATCAGATCCACTACGTGATCGTTTTGGTATTATTTCGAAATTAAATTATTATACTGTAGAAGAGTTAACACAAATTGTAAAAAGAACGAGTCGTGTTTTAGAGTGTAGTATTGACGATGATGCTGCGATAGAACTTGCAACACGTAGTAGGGGAACTCCACGTATTGCGAATCGTCTATTCCGTCGTGTTCGTGACTTTGCCCTTGTTATGGGAAATGGAAATATCGATTTAGAAATTACGAAATATGCATTGGACAAGCTAAAAGTAGATAGTTTAGGATTAGATAATACCGATTATAATTTATTAAAATCTATTATTGAAAAGTTTAATGGTGGTCCTGTTGGTATTGAAGCGATTGCCTCTTCTATTGGTGAAGAAAGAGGTACAATTGAAGACGTTTATGAACCTTATCTTTTACAGACTGGGTTATTAAAACGAACGAGTAGAGGAAGAATGGCGACGAGAAAAGCATATGAGCATTTACAGATTCCTTATCCAGAAAAAGGTGAATAAATGAAAGTAATTGTAATATTAGGACCTACAGCGGTTGGTAAAACAAAATTAAGTGTGGAATTGGCTAAGAGATTAAATGGAGAAGTGATTAATGCGGATAGTACACAAGTCTATCAAGGGTTAGATATTGCTACTGCTAAGGTAACTGAGAAAGAAAAGGAATATATTCCTCATCATTTATTTGATATTAAAAAGATGACAGAAGATTATAGTGTCAGTGATTATCAGAAAGATGCTAGAATGGTTATTGATGATTGTATAAAACGTGGTAAGACACCTATTTTGGTAGGAGGAACTGGTTTATATATCAAAGCTGCATTATATAATTATCAGTTTGAACCTACTTCTTATAAAGGAAACTATCAATGTTTTAGCAATGAAGAACTTTATCAACAATTGTGTCAAATCAATCCAAATACAAAAATTCATCCAAACAATCGTAAGAGAATTGAAAGAGCCCTTGATTATTATCATGAAACAGGACAAGTGTTAGAGTTAAAAGAGAGGTCAGAAACATTACTATATCCAACTATTTTCTTAGGATTGACATGTGAGCGTAATCTTTTATATGAACGTATTAATCACCGAGTTGATGTGATGAAAGAACAAGGATTAGTAGAAGAAGCAAGGAAGATATATGATTCTCATATTCGTACAAAAGCAATCATGACACCTATTGGTTATAAACAATTATTTCCTTATTTTGAGGGAACAAAAAGTTTAGATGAATGTTTAGAGATAATCAAAAAAGAGAGTAGACATTATGCGAAAAGGCAATATACCTTTTTTAAACATCAATTACCTGTTCATTGGATAACAGTAAATTTTGAACAGTTTGATCAAACAGTGCAGGAAGCATTTGATTATGTTTGCAGAAAGTAATTGACTTTCTGCTTTTTTTCTTAGATAATGAAGGTGTAACAAGAAAGGAGTGTGATCAAATGTATATAAGTTACATGTGTAATGGGGATTTGATCACAGTATGTGATTAAATCCAAAATAGGAGGATTTAAAATGAATATTTGGGATGAATTGTATGAAAGAGCAAAAGAAAAGTTAAATCCCAGAACAATATCACCCTTTATTGAAGCAGGAGGCGTTGCCGCAGCTATTCTAACAGATCAAGGAAACATATATACTGGTGTTTGTATTGATACAGCATCTACTCTTGGTATGTGTGCAGAAAGAAATGCAATTGCTAATATGATTACCAATGGTGAAAGTCGTATTGTAAAACTTGTATGTGTTATGAGAGATGGAAATGTTGGTATGCCATGTGGAGCATGTAGAGAATATTTAATGCAGCTAGATAAAAATAGTAAGAATATTGAAATTTTAGATAATTTAGCTACGAAAGAAGTAGTGAAATTAGAAGAATTAGTACCAAAGTGGTGGGGATATGAACGATTTGAAACTGATTCTAATTAAACCTGAACTGAAAGATTATTGGTATGAGAAACAGTTATTAGAAGATCCTAAGACGATGAATTATAATGCGGGGTATGATGTTACTTATTCTGGTTATCATTATGATACAGGTTGTATTGATTTCCCAGAAGATAAGTGGGAAGCATCATATCAAAAAAGAAAAGCATCAGATCGTTTTTTTGCATTTCTAAAAGATACTGTCAAAGATCGTTATGTTGGTTATGTGAATTATCAATATAATTCGATGAATAAGAGATACGAATGTGGTATTTTAATAGAAGCTAAATATCGTGGATTAGGTTATTCTAAAGAAGGTTTATACTTATTGTGTGATGCTGCATTTAAAAATGGTGTCGATGCTTTATATGATGGTTTTGAGAAAGATAGAGTAGGTGCTATGAAACTATTTCAAGAAATAGGATTTCAAATTGTGGAAACATCTACTTGGAAGAAATTTGATGATATTGTAGAAGGGGTTACAATTTGCTTAACAAGAGAACAATTTTATAAGAAAAAAGAGAATTTATAATAATTCTCTTTTTATATTCCTTCACGATAAATGTTTTGATCAAAAGTATGATGAAGTGGGTCTTTTTGTAATAATTCTGTACCTGTAATTAAGAAGTAATGATCTAGTAAGATATTTTGATGAGTATTGACAACAGGGTCATCCCAAGTTAGATCAATATGTTTCCATGCACCATTGACATAGGCCAAATTCCATACATGTTCTGTATTGGATATTTTGTAATTTGGAACGCCAAAACGATTTAAGAATAATGCCATGGTATCAGAATATCCCCCACATAAAGCAATATGATATTTCAATGTACCATAAGCAGTATGTGTTGATTTTTTATTTTTATATTCTTCGTTATTTAAATTTTCTGCTCCAACACTATCATATACAGTATGATTGATAATATAATCATGGGCTGCTTTTATTTTCTGTTCCAAAGTCATTTGGTCATTGATAATTTCTTGATAGATGCTATCAATTTCTTTTTCAATAAATGCAATTTGCTCTTGGGAGTATGTTTTTTCTACTTCTACATGAATTTTCCCAAAATTATTGATATCGATATATAAATGATTAAAACTATTATATGGATGCACAAAGTTATTAAAATTAGATAATTCTTCTGGATTTTCTGTTAATGATTTCGCATCTTGAAAACAGTTTGTATACTCTTCATCACAGAAGAATGTAAACTCACTCCAACCATTATTTAAAATTGTATAAATAATATTGAGTAAATCTTGTCTACTTTTGGGTTTAAAATCATTTGTTTCTTTCACATAAGAAATATTTAATGATTCTTTATATTGGTTTGCTGCTTTAATGACCATGTCATTTTTATAAATGAAGTTTTCCATAAAGAAGCGAGCAATTGGTTTACTATATAAAAATACACAAATTAAAAATACAAAAGCAATGATTGTGTATAAAAATCTTTTCATTTGTTTCATGTTATCACCTAGTTTTATTATATCAAAAGTGAATAAAAAAAAGAAGTAATTTCTTACTCCATTTCATTAACCTTTTTTGTTAAACGTGATTTATTACGAGCAACATTGTTTGCTTTAATAGCACCTTTGCTTTTTGCTTTATCGATTGCTTTGATGGCTACACCTAATTTATCTTTTGCCAATTCTTTATCATTTGCTTTTACAGCTCTTTCAACATTTTTGATTGCTGTTTTCATAGTTGCTGTATAAGTATTATTTTCCGCTTCTCTTTTGATATTTTGTTTAATTTTTTTCTTTGCATTCTTCATATTTGCCATAAGTTTCACCTCCAAGTTCTCTTGAACATCATTATTTTAGCAGAAAAACAAAAGAAATGCAATAAAAAGACCTATTTTTGGTAAAAATAATCATAGGTGATAAGAATGGGACACGAAATACATTTTACAGGGAATTTACCACGAACTGATTTAGCAATTGATTTAATAGATGGAAATCAATCAACAGATGGATTTACAAAAAAAGTGAAACAATATAACAATTGTAAAGTCACAAGTGTGAATATATCAAAATTGGGTAGCAAAAAGATTGCTAAAAAAGCAGGACACTATATTACAATTGAATTTGATGATGTAACAGATCATGAAAATGAACAAGAAGTATTAAGAGTAACGGCTGAAGAAGTAAAATATTTACTGGATACACTTTCAATTTCTAAAGATGCCTCTTGTTTTATTGTCGGCCTTGGAAATGAAGATTCAACACCGGATGCTTTAGGACCACTTTCTATTGATCATGTCTTAGTGACGAATCATTTATTTGAATTAGGAGAAGTTGAAGATGGTTTTCGTAAGACATATGCTTTAAATCCTGGAGTTATGGGAACGACAGGAATTGAAACAAGAGAATTATTAAAAGGAATAGTTGAAACTGTGAAACCTGATTTTATGATTGTCGTTGATGCCTTAGCAAGTGGTAGTGTAGAACGTTTAAATAAAACGATTCAAATTACAGATACCGGAATTCATCCTGGTAGTGGGGTACAAAATAAACGAAAAGAAATTAGTTCTGATTTTTTTCACATTCCCGTCATAGCGATTGGTATTCCTACTGTTGTCGATGCTGCGACGATTGTTTCTGATACCATATATTATATGCAGAAAAATTTCGCATATATGAAAAAACAAATGACAAAACCTTCATCGAAATTAGCTGTTACAAGTGGAAATTATTTGAAAAAAGAAGTCGATATAAAACTTCAAGATAATGTAGAATTAATGGGTAAATTGGGAATGTTAACCGAAGAAGAGAGAAAACAATTAGTATTAGAAGTATTAACTCCGATTGGCTATAATTTTATTGTGACTCCTAAAGAAATTGATTTTCTAATCCGTAAGCTCGCTTATGTAATTGGCAGTGCTATTAATCATGCCTTACATGAAAATGTTTCTTTCGAACAGTAAGATTTTTTGACATAATTCCGATTTCTTCTATAGTAATATAACATTAGGAGGAATGGATATGTCAAAGAAATTTCATACGAAAAAAAAGAAGAAAAAGAAATATATTTTAGTAAAAATATTTTTATTGATTGCTCTTACTTATCTTTCTTTTGAATGTACGACTTACTATATTTTGAAATCTAAGTTAGCTACTTCAAATGAGGAATTTTTGAAAAACATGTTACGTGATTCTAATCATTATTTACTATATCAGAAGAGTGAAGAGAATATTATTCATAAAATTGGGAAGTATTTTATGCATTTTGATTTATCGAATCCCCAAAGTTTATTAGGTATGACTACTAAGCGTGACACCAGTAAAAAAGTTGTATCATATCAAGATAATACGGAAAAGGCCAAGTTTATTCAAAATCCAACTCCGAATACAGACGAAAAAGGCCCTCAAGTATATATTTATAATACCCATCAAAGCGAAAGTTATAGTATGAAGACATTAGAACCATATAATATTACGCCAAGTGTTATGATGGCTTCTTATTTGATGAAAGAACATTTTCAAAAAAATCAAGTGGAAGCATTGGTCGAAGAAACTGATTTTACAAAGTATTTGAAAGAGCACAATTTGAATCATGCTGCTAGTTATCAAGTGAGTAGAGAATTTGTTAGTAACATATTAAAACAATATCCGAATTTAAAACTACTGATTGATTTACACCGTGATGCGATTCCTCATGATTCTTCAACACTGACCATAGCAGGTAAAAACTATGCAAAAGTCTTATTTATTGTTGGCATGAATAATCCTAATTATCAGGCTAATTTAAATCTTGCTACTACCTTATCTAACCAAATTAACGAAAGTTATCCAAAGTTATCGAGAGGGATTATGAAAAAGTCAGGGAAGACAGTGAATGGTCTTTATAATCAGGATTTAAATGCGAATATGATTTTGTTGGAACTAGGAGCAAATGAGAATACGATTGATGAAGTACAGAATACTGTAGAAGCAATCACACCTATTTTTAGTAAGTATGTGAATTCATGATTAAAAAAGAAGATAAGATTAAAATATATAAACGTTGTTTTAAGTATTTTATGATTGCTTCTTTTATTACTTTTTTGACGCTTTATTTGTCTCAGGAGACGGGTTATTATGAGTATGATATGAGGAGGAAGACGAGTTTTACAAAAGCTCAGATTGAACAGTTTGAGAAGGATGTGGAAGCAGGTAAGAAAGTGGATATTGAAGATTATTTGCAGCAACCTGATCGTAATTATGGAAATAAGATGTCTGATTTAGGATATAGTATTTCTAGTAAGATTGGTAGTGGAGTTAAATTTGGGGTTGACAAGTTATTTGGAATGTTGAATAAAATGGTAGATGAATAGTTGTAAAAAATGGTAAAACATGATAAACTAAGGGCAAGTTGGTGATAATATGAGTTTAAAGGAAATTCTAGAAATTAGGGATTTAAGTTATTATCCAGATCATATTAAAAGTATTGTGAATCGAGAAGATGATTTAGATAGTGCGATTTTAATTCAAAAGAAAAGAAATGACTCTTTATATGAGTTTTATAAGAATTTTTATGATAATCCGAAAGGGGATTTACTAGAGATTGTCGATTTAGATAAAAAATATTATGATAAGATCAAAAAGTTACGCTCTGATGATAAACCGTTGAAATATGAGAAAGTATACCAAAATATGTTTGGATGTTCTTATATGGATGGGCTTTATATGATTGTTCAAGATTTTAAGAAACCAGATTTGAATATTGTATTACCAAGAGAAGATACGGATATGTTATCAGATGAGGAAAAACGTCGTTATTATGCTGCTCTTATTTTGGAAAATGAGCATTTTAGGGAACGTGTTGAAGCGATTAATGGTACGACTTTATCTTTCTTATTGGGAGATTATATTACCCTTAGCGATGTTGATTATAAAAGAGTTTTGGCTTCACTAAAAAAGCATAAAATTCGCGAAGGAATTTTTGAAAATATTGAGACACAATTAAATGAATTTTTTAAAGGGGAAAGTGAGTTATAATGAGTGAAAAGAAGAATGTTTTATCTGCAACATTAGAAAAATTAAATCCGGATTTATTTTATAATCCAGTATTTCAAAATTATTATTTAAAATTATTTTATGATGCGGAATTTGCTGATGGAATCCGTGGTTTTCATACAGAAAATAGTCATACGTTTTATGGCAATCAAAAACAAGCTAAAATTGTATTTCAATCAAATGAATCTTTTATGATGAGTTATACGGACTATGCGAAAAAAATGAGCCGTTCATTAGAAATTGCCAAAGGTGAACAAGCATCTGTTTTATTTACAACAAGATATGTATATCCTGTAGATGGTGTTTTTTATCACATGACAGAACAACAGGTTTTAAAAGATAATCAGGTATATCCAATTCATTATCAATATGTAGGTTTTGATGAACATGCACTTGATGAAAAGGAATATCAACAAGATTGGGTATATCAAGCTGATTTTGTTGAGAAAATGAAAGAAAATGGAATTACTCCTGTTGATGAACATACGAAAGAAGAAAATATGCATAAAAACAAATAAAAAGAATCGGTACTCAGTAAATGATTGGGAGAGTCATATGATTCTCCTTTTCTTTGCTGTTATTTTCTAAAAAACATGATATAATAACGAGAGGTGATAGCCATGAAACAACAAAATATTCGTAATTTCTCAATTATCGCACATATTGACCATGGTAAAAGTACGATTGCGGATCGTATTTTGGAACTAACAGGAGCGATAACAAAACGTGAGGCGAAAGATCAATTATTAGATAATATGGATATTGAACGTGAACGTGGAATAACGATTAAATTAAATGCTGTTGAATTAGAATATGAGATGGATGGAGAAATGTATCAACTTCATTTAATTGATACGCCAGGACATGTTGATTTTTCTTATGAGGTAAGTCGTAGTTTAGCAGCTTGTGAAGGAGCTATCCTTGTTGTCGATGCTGCTCAGGGAATTGAAGCACAGACACTTGCGAATCTCTATCTTGCGTTAGATAATAATTTGACGATTATTCCAGTTATTAATAAGATCGATTTACCCAATGCCAATCCTGATAAAGTAAAACAAGAACTAATGGATACATTAGGATTTGAAGAGGATGAGATTATTTTAACGAGTGCAAAGAATGGAATTGGTATTAAAGAATTAGTAGAACAAGTGATAAAAAAAGTACCAGCACCTACTGGTGATATTAAAAAGCCATTAAAGGCACTCATCTTTGATAGTTATTATGATGCTTATCTCGGTGTTGTAGCTTTAATACGCGTTGCCGATGGGGCTGTTCATGTGGGTGATGAAATATACATGAAACAGGCAAATCGCAGTTATTCAGTTGTAGAGTTAGGTGTTTCGACACCTCATAAGAAAAATGTGCAAGAGTTGACAGTGGGAGAAGTTGGTTTCTTAACTGCAAGTATTAAAGATATTCAAGATATTAAAGTAGGGGATACCATTACTCTAAAAAATAACCCTTGTGAAGGGGAAGTAATCGGTTATAAACCGATGAAACCAATGGTGTTTTGTGGGTTATATCCAATTGAGTCTAGTAAATACGATAGTCTAAGAGAAGCTTTAGAAAAATTGAAATTAAACGATGCTTCTTTAGAGTTTACACCTGAGACAAGTAAGGCGTTAGGATTTGGATTTCGTTGTGGTTTTTTAGGACTACTTCATATGGATATTATTGAAGAGAGAATTGAACGTGAGTTTAAGATTGATTTAATTGCTACGAGTCCTTCTGTTATATATGATGTAGAATTAACAGATCACACACATATGATGGTAGATAGCCCTTCTAAGATGCCAGATCGTGTTCGTATTAAAGATATTAAGGAACCATATATACGTACCAATATATTTGTTCCAAGTGAATATATTGGACCAGTAATGGAATTATGTCAAAATAAACGTGGAAATTATGTTTCTATGGAATATTTAGATGCGACTAGAGTAAATATTCACTATGAAATTCCTCTTTCAGAAATTGTGTATGACTTCTTTGATCGATTAAAATCAAGTACCAAAGGATATGCTTCTTTTGACTATGAATTAATTGGTTATAAGAGTAGTGATTTAGTAAAAATGGATATTTTATTAAATGGCGAGATGGTAGATGCTCTTAGTATGATTGTCCATCGTGATTTTGCTTATAAACGAGGAAAAGCGATTGTTGAAAATCTAAGAAAGTTAATTCCAAGACAACAGTTTGAAGTTCCAATTCAAGCAGTGATTGGTTCTAAGGCAATTGCTCGTAGTAATATCAAAGCAGTTCGTAAGAATGTACTTGCTAAATGTTATGGAGGAGATGTCAGTCGTAAACGTAAGTTGTTAGAAAAGCAAAAAGAGGGAAAGAAACGTATGAAGATGGTTGGAAGCGTTGAAGTTCCTCAAGAAGCGTTCTTATCTATTTTAAGTATGGATGATCAAGATTCTTAAAATTATATTCTAGTTTTGTCGAATTACAACACATCGAAAAGAAAACGTGGTAGGATTCCTTTAGAGGTGATGTGTTCGATGGTGAATCAAGAAGTAATTATGATTTATTATGACAATTTATTAGAAGAGTTAGACGATGTGAAAAGAGCTACTTATTTTTTAGAAGATAGGTAGTTTTTTTCTTCTTTTTTTGGTATGATGGTATCAAGGAGGAGTACGATGAAAAACAGCATGATTGAAACCAACGATTTAAGTATTTCGTTTGGACGTAAAAAAGTATTAAATGGAATTACATTTGATGTGAAAGAACATGAGATATTTGGTTTTCTAGGGCCAAGTGGTGCAGGTAAAACAACGACGATTAAGCTTTTAACAGAACAGTTAAAACCAACTTTTGGAAGTTGTGAAGTTCATGCCAAAAGAAATGAAATTGGAATTTTAAGTGATAATAGTGGTGTCTACGAAAGATTGACTGTTTATCGTAATCTATGTTTTTTTGCAGAACTTTCTAAAACAGATGTAAAATATGTAGAGGAAGTATTAAAAGAAGTAAAGTTATGGGATGATAAAGATAAAAAAGTAGAAAATTTATCGAAAGGAATGAAGCAGCGCCTTTTACTTGCTTGTGCGATTATTCATCATCCAAAATTATTGTTTTTAGACGAACCGACAGCAGCTTTAGATCCAGCTACGACAGAAGAAATTCATAAGTTATTATTAAATTTACGAAGGGGTGGGACAACGATTTTTTTAACGACGCATAATATGGAAGAAGCTGATTTATTATGTGATCGTGTTGCTTTCTTAAATAAGGGAGAGATTGTAGAGTTAGGAACACCTCGTGAATTAAAATTAAAATATGCCCAAGATTTTGTTTCTATTATTTACGAAGATGAAAAAGAAATTGTTGTGAAAAAAGACACAGAAGCTATTGTCAAAGCATTACAAAAACATAACAAGAAAAAGATTCAATCAATTCATTCCCAAGAACCCAACTTAGCAGAGATATTTTTAAGTTTAACAGGGAGGGAATTAAAATGAGATTATATAAAGTAAAGGCATTATTTAAACTAGGAATGGAAGATTTATTAAAGAATTTAAATGTTTTTATCTATGTTATTTTACCAATCGCATTTGCATTTTTATATGCGAATATGGGAAATACACCGAAGGAATATTTATTTTCTATTTGTACATTACTGACTTTATCAATGGTTCCAGTTGCTTTAATGGGAACGATTATTGCTGAAGAAAAGGAAAAGAATACTCTCCGTACTCTGATGTTAAATGATGTCAAAGCAAGTGAGATATTGTTTGCTAAAGCAATGATTTGTATGTTATTTGTTGTGATTGATAATTTACTGATATACTTTATTTTGAAATTACCCATGAATCATTTTATTTTATATCAACTTGTTAGTTTTGTAACAGGCTTAGCAGTTATTTTATTTGGCGCATTTGTGGGCTTGCTGGCAAAGAACCAGATGTCAGCGGGACTTTTATCTATGCCATTTATGGTTATTTTTATGGCTCCGATGTTTATTATGATGTTTAAAGATAAGTTAGCAGAGACAATTTCTAGTTTACTTCCTACGGATGCGATGATGGAAATATTTTCATGTATTACTAAAAATACATTAACGATTGCAAAAGTAGGTTTTCCTTGTGTTGTTATTATCACATGGCTAGTAATTAGTATCTTATTATTTCAATTTGCATATAAAAAAGTTGGAGTTGATAATTAGGCAATTTTTGGGAATTGTCTTTTCTTGTGTTATAATGAGAGTGGTGATAATATGATTACGGCAATTGAATTGAAAGATGGACTTGGTAGTCTAGAATACGGTACAGACCCTTTTGGTAAACCTTGTATTTATTATGTGGATGATCGTTTAGAAAAACATATGACAAAGTTAGAAGATCAGTTACTTATTTTAAAAGAATTATCAGAAGTATATAATGCGAATGATATATATGATGATTTTTTAAGTGTTGTTGAACATGTGAAAAAGAAAATACGTAAAGATGATGTTCTAATGATTGAAAAGATGGGAGAAAAATATGGAACAAAAGTAATTGTTACTTTTTTAATCTTATATATGCAGATGGTATTGGATGAAAAGAATTATCATCTAGGTAAGGAAAGGACATGTTTACGACTATACTATCTCTTTTTTGAAGATTATAGTATTGGTCAATGTATTCATATGTTAGATGATATGGATGAAAAAGAAATGAAAAAATTATGTAAGGAAAAGGATATTTTGGCTTAGTGTGAAGTTCGTGTCAAGTCCTTGATTTCATTGACAAAATATGACA
>ULML01001662.1_pt1 | contig 15437 bp, 21 predicted proteins | sample 1951651 | NCBI WGS metagenome assembly ULML01 (sample SAMEA4835549, study PRJEB28245) | human gut metagenome | biome: gut microbiome; material: fecal sample | place: Denmark | collected 2008
AAGTAAAATTTAATTGTTAAAATATCAACACTAAAATAATAGGTGTTGGTATTTTTTATAGTTGCTTCCAGAGTGATGTAGATGGATGTTTACTCAACTTTGTAAATGCTAGTTACCTAATTTAGATTTTAAAGGGCCAGTTTATTTGGGCAAAAATAAAATTATCTTGTAAAATAAATTAAAATAATGTATACTAAGACAAGGTGATTTATATTATGAAAAGACTAAAACATGCTCTTCCTGATTTAAAGGAAGCTCGTAATAGAAAAAGAGAAGAAACAAGAAGAAATGCCTTTACTTTAGCAGAAGCCTATGATGGTATTGGTGCTGGAAAAACCTATAGTGTTGTTACATATGGATGTCAAGGTAACGAGGCTGATAGTGAGGTAATTTCTGGTATTCTAGAGCGCTTAGGCTATACTCATTCTGAGGATACCTATAAGGCTGATGTAGTAATTTTAAATACTTGTGCGATTCGTGAAAATGCTGAAAATAGAATTTGGGGAGTTCTTGGCCTTCTTAAGGGTGTTAAAAATGAAAAGAAGGATATGATTATTGGTATTTGTGGCTGTATGCCTCAAGAAGAAAATGCTTCTAATAAGCTAATGGAAACCTATCCTTTTGTTGATCTTATTTTTGGTACTCATAATATTGGTAATTTACCAAAGCTTATTGATGAATGTATTGAGAAAAAGAGTAAGGTAATTGAAGTCATTTCAACGCAAGGAGGCATTCTTGAAGGTGCACCTAAGGTTAGACTTTCTCAGCATAAGGCTTGGGTTAATATTATGTATGGCTGTGATGAATTTTGTACCTATTGTATTGTACCATACACAAGAGGTAAGGAAAGATCTCGTGATAAGGAAGATATTATTAATGAGGTAAATGATTTAGTTAAGCAAGGTTATAAGGAAATTACCCTTTTAGGACAAAATGTTAATGCTTATGGTAAGGATAAAAATGATGGCTATACATTTGGTGATTTACTTGTTGATCTTGATAAAACAGGTATTGCAAGAATTCGTTACACAACATCTCATCCTCGTGATTTAGATGATAAGACAATTGAAGCTATGGCTAAATGTCCAAGTGTTATGCCTCAGCTTCACCTACCTGTTCAATCAGGTGATGATGAGGTTTTACGTCGTATGAATCGTAAATATACTCATGATCATTATATGGGCTTAATTCATAAGCTTAAGAGTGCTATTCCTGGTATTTCAATTACAACTGATATTATTGTAGGATTCCCAGGTGAAACCGAAGAGCAATTCCAAAATACCTTAAAGCTTGTTGATGAGGTTGAATATGAAGGAGCATATACCTTTATTTATTCACCTCGTGAAGGAACACCAGCTGCTATGTTCGAAGATCAAATTCCTGAGGATATTGCTAAAGACCGTCTATATCGTTTAAATGAAAAGGTTAATGCTTATTACTTAAAGGGTAATGAACGCTTTGTTGGTACTATTCAAGAGGTTTTAGTAGATGGCGAAAGTAAGAATGGTGAAGGTATGATGTGTGGTTATACTAAAAACCTTAAGCTTTGTCATTTTAAGTCAGATGACAAGTCTCTTGTTGGTAAGCTTGTTAATGTTAAAATTACCGAAGCTAAATCATGGTTTGTAATTGGAGAACTTTGTGAATAATAAAGAAAAGCTTTTAACTGATATAAAAAATGATGAGTCTGTAAAAAGATGTCATGAGCTTGAAAGAATGATTGATGAAAATAAAGAAATTAAATCATTACTAAATAAGAAGAAGCATATATCAAAGGAAATGGTAGCTGCCCGTCATATTGGTCTTACTAATACATATAATGATTATAAGAGACAATATGATGAAATTGATAAAGAAATTGCTAAATATCCTTTTGTAAATGAATATTTAGAGCTTTTAGATTATTTATATAATGATTTAGAAATTATGACTGATTATATCACAAGTAAAATTAATAAAGAACTTGAAAATTAATTCCTCTTTTTGAGGAATTTTTTTACATTAATTATATAAATGTAGTTTAAAAATAATATTATATAAGGTAAAATATAGATATAGGATATTGGAGGTATTAGTTATGAAAAAGATTTTTAAAGCATTAGGTGCTGTTATTGCATCAGGAGCAGTTGTAGTATCACTTGCATCATGTTCAAATGTTACACAGGATTATGCTGATAAGATTGTTGAAAAGGCTGAAGATAAGAAAAATTATACTTATGAAGAAGTAATGAAAAAGCTTGGTGATGAGGCTATTAATGGTACTATAGAGGTTGCCGGCTACCGTGTAGGTGTAATTATTGGTGTAAAGGGTATTAAAACAAAAGAGGATCTTCAAGCTAAAATTGATGCTGGTGAGGATGTAGAAGGAATTGTTGTTACAATTGCTAATGGTAAAGCTACAGCCGCAAGATATGGCAAAATCAATGCATCTGATTTAAAATTAATGAAGTAATTTAAAAGAACATTCTCGAATATGAGGATGTTTTTTTTATTGCTTAAGGATGAAAATATGGTATACAGAAGTCAATATTAATCCCCACTTGGAAATATTTTAATAGCTACAGATGATATAGGCATAAATGGTTTACGGTTTGAAGGGCAAAATGCTTTGCTTCTAATTTGAAAAATGAGGTTGAAGAAGAAACTAATATTATAAAGAAAGCGAAGCATTGGCTTCAAATTTTTTTTAGATGGGAAGCCTGATTTTACATAACCCCTTCATTTAATTGGAACTGATTTTCAGTATGATGTTTGGCAAATACTTTTAGAAATACCTTATTCTTTTTGTATTAAATATAACGATATTGCAAGAAAAGTAGCATTAAAAAGAAATATATTAAAAATGTCTGCTCAAGCAGTTGGAGGAGCAGTTGGTCATAATCCTATTTCCATTATTGTACCTTGTTATAGAGTTATAGGAAGTGATGGAAGTCTAATTGGCTATGCAGGTGGACTTTTTAGAAAAAAGTATTTTTTAGATTTTGAAAAGCAAAATAGATAATAAAAAGCGAAATTAATCGCTTTTTTTATTGGTGTATCAAATTTAAGATTTTTTTATTTTTTTCTTTTACGACAACATAAAAGTTAAGATAAGCTGAGTCATTTATAATTGGAATATTAATTCTATTTTTTACTCCATTAGGATTAATAGTTAGGTTAGTTAAGAAGGAAGGAATTGAAGAAAATTCAGCGATTTCTTTCATGGCTTCAATATCGTCATTTTTTAAAAATCTAGATCTTTTAAGATTATTTTTAACAATTGTCTCCCAATAACCAACATAAGAAAATAATAAAAATGATTGCCCATCAATATCAGACCATGAAACTCCAGCTTTCATTCCACAAATAAAATGTGTAGGTGGTACGGAAATATAAAGATGTTCTTGAAATAGTTTTTTTGTTATACAACCATCAATTTTAATATCATGATTAATAAAAATTATATCATAACTATTATTAATAAGTCCTTTAATTAATTCATCTTCAGTATTTAGGGTTGATATTATTTTATTTGTATTTGTATTAGATAAAAATAAATTAGGATATTTGTAGGTTGGTCCGGGTGCAGTATAGCCAATTGACATGGTCATTTCATTTTCTTTTAATTCTTTGGATTTTTTTTCTAACCGTTCATTCATTTTAAGAATATCATTGGCATAGTCAAGTAATTCTAGTCCGTTTTGATTTAAAGTTATTTTATTTGCTTTACGATCAAATATTTTTAAGTCTAATTCATCTTCAAGTTTTTGCATAGCTTTTGATAATGAGGGCTGAGATAGATTTAAAGACTCACTAGCTTTAAGTAAAGATCCTTCCTTATGAAATGTTACAAGGTATTCTAAAAGGTTAATATCAATCATTTTAATCCTCCTTTACTATTCGATTTAATTATACTACATTTACTAATTGATATAAATGTTATTATTGAATTTGTGTTAAACTTTAATTGGAGGTAATGGTATGGAAAAATTAATTGCGTATTTTAGTTGGTCAGGAAATACCATAGATTTAGTTTCTAAAATAAAGGCAGAGATAAAATGTGATATTGTAAGAATTGAAAGAGAAGTACCATATTCAAATGATTATCATGAATGTGCTTATGTTGAAGCCAAAGGAGAAATTGATAAAAGGATTTTACCAGAAATTAAGCCACTAGATATTAATTATAATTTGTATGATGAAATTATTTTGATGTTTCCTATTTGGTGGTATACGATTCCTATGTGTGTGGGAACATTTGTTAAAGAACTGAAAAAATATAAAGGAAAAGTTATAATATGCGCTAATAGTTATACAAACGATAAGCAATATATGATTAATAGCTTAAATGATATTAAAAAAATAAATCCAGAAATTAATGTGGTTGAGGGTTTATTTAATAAATCAGCTTTAGAGCATATTAAAATTTTAAAGGAGAAATAAGAAATGGAAAATATTAGATTAGCAAACGGATATGAAGTACCTGCAAGAGGTTATGGTGTTTATCAGGTTAGTAAGGAAGATTGTAAGGCAAGTGTTCTTGCAGCTTTAAAAGCTGGGTATAGACACATTGATACAGCTCAATCTTATTTTAATGAAGAAGAAGTTGGTGAGGCTATTAAGGAATGTAATATTAAAAGAGAAGACCTATTTATTACAACTAAGGTTTGGATTGATAATTATGGTGAAGGTAAAACATACAATTCTGTTATTGAATCAATGAAGAAATTAAATGTTAAATATTTGGATTTGATTTTACTTCATCAACCACTAGCAGATTATTATGGTGCTTATCGTGATTTAGAAAAGTTGTATAAAGAGGATCTTGTAAAAGCGATCGGTGTTTCTAATTTTTATCCTGATCGATTAATTGATTTATGTTTGTTTGCCCAAATTAAACCGATGGTAAATCAAATAGAGGTTAATGTTTTTAATCAACAAATTGAAGCTCAAAAGTGGGCTGATAAATATGGCGTTGTATTAGAGGCATGGGCACCATTTGCAGAAGGTAGAAATAATATGTTTAATAATCCTGTTTTACATGAAATTGCCATAAAGCATAATAAAACAGTTGCACAGGTTATTTTAAGATGGTTATATCAAAGAAATATTGTATCTCTTGCAAAATCTATTCATAAGGAAAGAATGATTGAAAATTTTTCAATTGATTCATTTGAACTTGATAATGATGATTTAGCTAAAATATTAACGCTTGATACTAAAACATCATTATTCTTTAGTAATCAAGATCCTAAAATGATTGAATGGTTTGGAGATTTAATTATTAAAAGAAGAAATATGAGGTGATAAAATGAAAAAGACAATTTCATTTATTATAGCATTTGGCATTTTAAGCCTTTTTGCGAGCTGTAAGGAAAGTCTAAACACTTCAACTAGTGAAAGTGAAAGCACAAGTGTTATTCCACCAGAAAGTAGCTCTATTATAGGTTCATCTAACAATTCTAGTAATTCTAAAAACGCGATTGTGGTTTATTTTTCAGCTACAAATAATACAAAAAATGTCGCTTTAAATATAAGCAGCTATTTAAACCTTCCTATTTATGAACTAGAGCCAGTTAATCCTTATACATCAAGTGATTTGAATTATTCTAATCAAAATAGTCGCGTTGTGAAGGAACATAATGATTCCAATCGTCATGTTGAACTTCAAACGGTAAGCTTTGAGGGTTATGATGAGGCTGATTATGTCTTTTTAGGAGCTCCTGTTTGGTGGCAAGAATTAAGCTGGGTTGTAGATGATTTTTTGAAACTTAATGATTTTACAGGTAAAACAATTGTTCCTTTTGCAACATCTTCATCTTCAGGCTTTAGTACAAGAAGGCATGAAGCCTTAGCTTTTGGTGCAACATGGATGCAAGGCCAAAGATTTTCTTCAAGAGCGACTAGCTCGCAAATTGAAACTTGGATTGATGGCTTGAATTTAAATATTAAATAAGATGAAGCTTAAACATTTAAGAATAATTATTGACTTTACATTAATTATAATTTTAGTTTTATTAATGTGCCAAAGGAATATGTCCGTTATAATTCATGAATATATGGGAATAGGAATGTTTATATTACTTTTTGGTCACAATATTTTAAATTATAAATGGTATAAAAATTTGTTCAAAGGTAAATATAGTAAATTAAGAATTTTATATATGGTTATAGACTCTATAATAATACTATTTACAATATTAGCATTTATAAGTTCTATAATGGTATCAGGGGTTATATTTAAAGGTGCTTTTCAAAATAAAGCTTTAGGAAGAAGTCTTCATTTATTTACAACCGCATGGCTTTTTGTGTTAATGGGTTTTCACTTAGGACTTCATTTAGAATCATTAGTAATGAAAAAATATAAAAGATATAAAGCTAATAAAGTAATTATGAATATTGCCTATTCTTTATTAATTTTAAATATTATGACTAGTATATATGTTATGATTGTAAAAAGAAAATTTTATGAAGAATTATTTTTAATAACAAGCTTTAAAAATTATTATAAAAATCTGTTTATAGTTGATATTTTGGAAATTTTTAGTATGTTATTGCTATTTATTATTATTGGAATATTTACGCGTGCTTTTATTTTAAGAGAAAGGAGTAAGTTTTAATGAAATTAAAAAGAATATTTATTTTCTTTGGTATATTAATCTCTTTATTAATTACATCTTGTAGTAGAAACGTGGCAATCGATAATGAACCGCTTGATACAAATTATGGTGGAAGTAAAACTTTGATTGCTTACTTTTCATTCTCTGGTAATACGATGGAGCTTGCTAATATGATTGAAGAAGAGGTTTCTGGTGATATTTTTAGGATTGTACCAGAAATACCTTATACAAATGATGATGTTTATAATAGAGCTCAAAGTGAGCTTAATGGTAAAATAAGACCTGCTCTTAAAGCTCATCTTGATAAGGATATTTTTGCAAATTATGAACTAATAATTTTAGGATTTCCTATTTGGTGGTATGATCTTCCTATGCCAGTTTGGAGTTTTGTTGAGGAATACGATTTTTCTGGTAAAACCGTTATTCCGTTTTATACTCATAATGGTTCCTCATCTGGGGCTTCAAGTCTAGAAACACTTAAGAGTCTTCTTCCTAATAGTGATTTTAAACAAGATAAGGCATTATCAATTAGAGGATCACGTGTTTCATCTTCAAAAAGTGAAGTTGTTAGTTGGACTACAGAATTAGGGTTTTAAATGAAATGGAAAATTAGAACGCTATTTTTAGTTATAATAATTACCTTTTTGAGTGCTTGTACTAAAAATAAAGAAATAACAGAAAGCAGTAGTTTACCTATAACACCAACTCCTTTAATTGAAACTTCAAATTTAAAAGTGGGTAATGATACATACCGTGGATTTATTCTTGATAATGTTTTAAAATCTAGTTATGGTGATATTCACTTTAATTCATATTTCCCTCAAATAAATGATAATGAAAAAATAGATTTATTTGTATCACTTCCAGGCTATAATGGACTATATTTTCAAGGCGTTGGGGCTAATCTTAAAACTGAGAATTTTGTCTTTGAGGCTTTAAATTATAATGATAAAATGATGATTGTAGCTTTACAGTTAAATGATTGGGGCAAGACTTCTGCAAATCAAACGATTGCACTTGTTACATATCTTAAAGAAAATTATAATATTGAAAATATATATATTGATGGTTATTCTGGTGGTGGAGAAACCTTGTCCCTTGTAATGTCATTGCGCCCGGAATTATTTAAAAGAGCATTACATGTAGCGTCTGTTTGGGACGGGACAATTAGTGAGCTTGTCAATGCTAGAGTTCCTATATATTTTGTTATAGGCAAAAATGATGAGTATTATGGCTCTTCAAGAATAAGTAATACCTATAATCAAATTGTGTTTGAATATAAGAAACTTAATTTAACCGATGATGAAATATCTAAGCTAGCCACATTAGATATAAAGGATGCCACATATTTTAATGGTACTAATCAGCATGGAGGAATTGGCAAGGTATCACATGATGATAAGATAATGTCGTGGCTATTTAAATAGATAATGTCCTTAGATTAATCCTAAGGATTTTTTATGGTTTCTTAAAGGTAACTATGGCACTTTATTGTGCGTACTTTTAATTTTGAAATTATAAATTATAATAAAGTTGTATTAAAGATACAGAAAGAGGATTTATAAAATGAAAAATTATTGTATATTAAATGCGACAAATGAGCCTAGAGTAGAATTACATGATAAGCTTGGACTTACAGGGGCTGAGGTATCAATCAATAACATCCCTGCTGGTGCATGTGTTCCTTTTGTTCATCATCATAAAGAAAATGAAGAAATTTATTTTATTTTTGAAGGAAAAGGTAAAATGATAATTAATGAAGAAGAGGTATTATTAAAAAAGGGTGACTTTATAAGGGTATCACCTAATGCTAAAAGACAAATGTTTGCAGCAAATGATATGGGAATTTCTTTTATTTGTATTCAAACTAAACAAAATTCCTTAGATGCTTATACCAAAACAGATGCCGTTTTAGATTGAAATAATTAACAGTTAAACTATTATATGTTATACTGTAGTATATAAAAGATACTATGGAGGTTTATATGATTGATTATAATAATTTACCTAATTGTCCGGTACAAACTTGCTTAAATTTTATTTCTGATAAATGGAAAATATTAATTATTAGAGATTTAATGGAGAGTACCAAAAGATTTAATGAATTAAAAAAATCATTAGCGCCTATTACTCAAAAAATGCTTACGCAGCAGTTAAGAGAAATGGAAGCGGATGGTTTAGTTCATCGGGAGGTTTATCCTGTAGTTCCTCCTAAGGTAGAATACTCCTTAACAGCACTAGGCCTTTCTTTAAAACCTGTAATTGAGGCTATGAAGTTATGGGGAGAGCATCTAAAAAAGAAAGTAAATAATGGATAATTTAAAATGGTGTATTGATTACTTGCTTAAATATAATAAGATAGATAAATTTATTAGTGTTTATACCTTTGATACATTAAGAGCTTTAATGAATATCACTATGCCTTATGATTTAGAAAATGAATTTTATATAAGACAGGATGAGGTTATTTAAGTGAACTCAATAAATATAAGCTTCAAGACTCAAAAAACTTTCAATATAAAAATAATATATTTATCTATCAAGGAGATATTACCAAGCTAATTGTTGATGCGATTGTTAATGCTTGTAATGAAAGATTACTTGGATGTTTTTATCCTCTTCATAGCTGTGTAAATAATATTATTCATTCTTATGCTGGTCTTGAGGTAAGAAGAGATTTATTAAAGAAAATTGGCGAAAATTATGAAGAAGAAAATGGTAAATTTATTGTGACTAATGCTTATAATTTAAAGGCTAAGTATATTTTTCATACCGTAGGACCTCAAGTTATTAAGCTAAGTGAGCAAGATAAATTAGATTTGAAAAATTGTTATTTAAGCCTTTAGAGGAGGCTTCAAGGCTTGGTTAATACAATTGCATTTCCTTGTATTTCAACAGGACTATATAATTTTCCTAAGGGTATAGCTTCGAGTATTGCTTATAAGACAGCTTTTAATTATTTAAAAGATCATCCTGATTTGAATGTTATATTTTCTACTTATGATATGAAAGATTATTTGCTTTATAAGAAGGAGGAAAAAAAGTATGATTTTTAATACCGGTCAAAGAACAGATATTCCTGCTTTTTATGAAAAATGGTTTATAAATCGTATTAAGGAAGGCTATGTACTGGTAAGAAACCCCTATTACCCTAATTTGGTTACTAAATTTAGCTTAGATCCTAAGGTTGTTGATGTGATTGGCTTTTGCACTAAAAATCCAAGACCTATGTTGCCATATCTTGATGAGCTATCTAAATATAAGCAATTTTGGTATGTAACAATTACTACCTATGGACGTGATTTAGAGCCTAATGTTCCTTATCTTTTGGATGTGATTGAGGATTTTAAGACTTTATCTTTAAGACTTGGAAAATACGCTGTTGGTTGGCGCTTTACACAAATTATAATTACTCCTAATTATCCTAAAGAAAGACATTTGAAGGCGTTTGAGTATATTGCATCAAGATTGGCAGGATATACAAAACTTGCTGTTTTTGGTTTTGTTGATTTATATGATAAGCTTAAAAAAAATCATCCAGAAATTCAGGATGCATCTGATGATGATAAAGTTTATCTTGCTAAAGAATTTCAAAAAATAGCTAAAAAATATAATATGGAATTAAGACTTTGTTCTAAAGAAAAGTGGCTTAAAAATTATGGAATAGATGTGGATGGCTGTATGCGCCTTGAAGACTATGAGAGATCCGCTGGGGTTAAGCTTAAGCCAACAAGTAAGATGCAAGCAAGAAGGGGCTACTGTGCTTGCTTGCTTTCAAATGATATAGGTTCTTATAATTCCTGTATGCATTTATGTAAATATTGCTATGCAAACGGAAATAGTAAAATGGTTTTAAGTAATTATCAAAATCATGATGATAATTCACCTTTTTTAATTGGTACTTTAAAAGAAAATGATAATATAAAAGTTGCTAGTCAAAGCTCTTGGATTGTAAAAGAGGAAGGATTATTTAGTGAATTTGCGCCTTAAGAAAATAATTGATGAAGCAGATGCTATTTTAATTGGGGTAGGTTCAGGCTTATCTAGTGCTGCTTCATTTGAATATGGCGGAAAGACATTTATGGATAACTTTAAATACATATATGATAAATATGGATATAAGGATATGTAAAGTGCAGGATTCCATGATTTTGATTCATTAGAAGAAAAATGGGCTTATTGTTCTAAAATGATTTATTTAAATCGTTATAAAAATGATGCTAATCCTTCATATCAAAAAATATATGAATTGTTTAAAGATAAAAATTATTTTGTCATAACAACTAATGCTGATCACCAATTTCAGCTTGCAGGCTTTGATAAAAAAAGATTATTTTATATGCAAGGTGATTATGGTTTATTTCAATGTAGTCTTCCTTGTCATAATAAGACTTACGATAATAAAGAAATTATTTTTAAAATGATAAACAGTATTAAAGATAATAAAATACCTTCAAGCTTAATTCCTAGATGTCCTTTATGTGGAAGACATATGACTACAAATTTAAGATGTGACAATCATTTTTTTGAAGATTTAGGCTGGCATCAAGTATATAAAAGATATAATGATTTTATTACTAAATATAAGGATAAAAAATTGTATTTTAGAGCTTGGTGTAGGTTTTTCTACACCGGTTTGGATTAAGCATCCTTTTATAAAAATGACTTATTTGAATAAAAAGGCATCATATATATGTGTTGACATGGGATATATTGAAATTCCAAAAGAAATAAAGAATCAAACAATTATTTTTAATGAAGATATCAAAAAATTCTTTGAAGAAGATTCTTTTAAAAAACTTACAGGATTAAGTTCTTGTAGGCTTTTTTTGACTTATTATAATAAAAAAATAAAATAGACAAAGGGCATTAAAAAAATATAATATAGTTAAAGAACGTATGATGATTAAACGTTTAGAGGTGCTTTAGTGCAAACTTTTAATGTGATTTCAACTGACGAATTTGTAAAAAGAAAGAAGAAGTATTTTATAATATTTTGATAGAAGATAAAGAGCAAGTTGATACCTATTATGAGTTTAAATTGGAAAATAAGATAAATATTTGCGTATCTAGAAATGTTAATTAGAGACTATATAAAAAATATAAACTATATTATTTGACATTAGAAATAAAATGATTATAATATATTTGGTTAGTTCTGTCTAACAGAAAAGAATGGTTTAAAAATGATAAGTTGCCGATTATGAAAAATTAGTTGATTTAGGTTTCACAGAAAGTGAGATTTATAATATGACTGATGATAAATATTCTAGATTAATGCAAATGGATATAATTTCAACAAAGTCATATAATACGATTGACAAAGCAAGTATTGCTGAGAATAATTCAGGAACTGATACAATATATAGTAAGTTTGAAGTAGTGGATGATGAATAGTTAAGAATTGCCAATATAAGTTTAAAGAATCTTAATGAATGTTCCAATAGAATTGGAAATGATATTGCTGAACAATCGTATGTTTCAAATGATGAAAAAAATATGTTACTAGTGATACTTCGAAGAAAATGACAACTTATGTGTCTAAAGTAAAAATAAATGATGAATATAGGAGGGCTATAAATGAGACCAGAATATAAGGATAAAATAATTGGTATATGTATTATTGTAGTGATTGGTGTTACACTTGGTTTAATATTAGAATTTAGTATAGGTATTCCATTCTATTTTATAGGTATTTTAACCTTAATTATAGAAGTATTATACTTAATTATTATTGTTTGTCGTTTTATGAGTGATTACGAAAAAAATAGGCGAAATAATTAAATCTAAAATTAAAAATAATTTTTTAAATTGTAAATTGTATTATTATATAGGTTAGGGTATGCGGACATTTTTTTAGACTAATTATATAATATTCTAAATAATTGATTTATCATTTTGAGAAGATATCAGTTTTAAATTGGACTGTTCAGAACATGAAATAGACTTATTCAAAGATATTGCTGAGGACTACATTGTAAAATTGGAAAGTGAAATCAGAACAATTAAGTAAAATATTCCTCAAGAGTTAAAAGTCAGTGATAAATGAAAACTATTGTGAAAAAGTTAATTTTAAAGTAAAAGGAAAAACAATAATATTAGAGTTTGCTGATAAATTTAATAGATATAAAAGAAGTTCTTCAAGTTATACTTCTTATTTTGATACTCTTATAGATTTTTGAATTAAAAGTGGAATATTTTAATAAAAACAGCAATAATGATGCTTAACTATATAATAATTTTTCGAAACTAATAAAAATTTTTGTTTTAAATAGCTGCAATATCATTTTTATATCAATTAAAAAAATAGTAACATTTGCATCATATGGTAAAATTACTGCCAAGGATTTAAAGAAATTAAAGTAAGAAAAATGACTGTGAAGAATTGGCTTTAAAAAGCTGATATTCATAGTTTTTTTATAAAAGTAGTATAAATCGAGCTTTGCTAAAATAAAAATTATTAATTAAGAGCTCCTTTTTTTCGTATTTAAAAAAATGTCAAAATATAAGCTGTTTTAAAAACTTTTGGCTTTTATAAAGGAAAAAAATACGCTATAATACAAAAAAAGTCTAATATTAAATTGGCTTAAGAAAGGTGAAGAATAATGAAATTTATTTCATGGAATATTGATTCAATTAACGCAGCTCTTACATCTACATCCGCAAGATCAGAGCTTTCAAGAAATGTGCTTGAAATGATTAAGCAGGAGGACGCAGATATCATTGCGATTCAGGAAACAAAGCTACCTGAGGCGGGTATGACCGATAAGCAAAGAGAGATTTTACTTTCATATTTTCCTAATTATAAAATAGAGCTTGTAAGCTCAGCCTTCCCTGCAAAAAAAAGCTATGCAGGAACTATGGTGCTTTATAAGAATTCCTATGAGGCTAAGGTATCCAAGCCTTCAATTGGCGCTCCTGATACCATGGATTTAGAAGGAAGACTTCTATGTCTCGAATTCAAGAATTTTTATTTTGTAAATGTTTATACACCAAATGCTGGAGATGGTCTTAAAAGGCTTAAGGAAAGACAGGAATGGGATAAATGCTACGCCATTTATTTAACTAGCCTTGATAAAGAAAAGCCTGTTATTGCTTGTGGGGACTTTAATGTTGCCCACGAGGAAATTGACCTTGCTAATCCAGATTCTAACCACACATCAGCGGGCTTTACCGATGAGGAAAGAGAAGGATTTTCAAATCTTCTTTCCAAGGGCTTTGTGGATAGCTTTAGATATTTAAATGGAAATGTTGAAGGTATTTATTCTTGGTGGTCTCAGCGTATTAAAACCAGTAAGATTAATAACTCGGGCTGGAGAATTGACTACTTCCTTTTAAGCGATAGAATTAAGGATAAAGCCTTAAAATCTTCAATGCTAGATTCAGGTCAAAGACAGGATCATACGCCCTTAATTCTTGAAATCAGCAATTTCTAAATTTAATAATAATGATTAATCCTTAGTATCATTAGGGATTTTTTTATGTGTACCGGGCATGGCATTAATCTCACTAGTGAAAGTCTAGTCACGGGTATTTACCGCCAAGTGTAGCGAACCTTAAGCTGTTAGGAGTAATCCTATGAGTGAAGGAAGAGGTGTTGCAAAATCCTTGAGCCTACAAATAGAAACTTGATGAGGCTAAATGGTAAGTGGATAAGGTTGCATAATAAACTAAAGTCCTAATGGTAAACGTAAAACCAAGACAGTAAATCAAGAGGTTGTGGGATGAAAGATTAATGAATTACCCCGGGAGGCCCTAACGCGTAGAATATACGTGCAATAAAAAAGCAAATAGTTAGGGAGAGAGCTCTAGTCGTAGTATGTAGAAGCCAACTACAAAAGGACCTAATGTTTATATAGTGCGAATCACTACAAGCAATGTATGGATAATCTGTAAGATGAGCTAGCCTAAAACATTGAAACGTAATCAATGATGGTAAAGTAGTCGAAGATAATTCCATATAATCTACGAATGGAGGATAAGCAGCAAATGAGCTTAATTGAAGAGATTTTAAGTGTAGAAAATATGAATGAGGCAATCAAGAAAGTAAAATCAAATAAAGGCGCAAGTGGCATTGATAAAATGACAGTTGACCAAATTGATGCATACTTTAATGAACATAGAGAAGACATTATTAATAAAATAATGAATAAATCCTATAGGCCTCAACCCGTAAGAAGAGTATATATTCCAAAATCTAATGGCAAATTAAGACCTCTAGGAATACCAACTGTGGTTGATAGGGTTATACAGCAAGCTATAGCACAAAAGTTATCACCAATATATGAAAACATATTCAGTGATAATTCATTTGGCTTTAGACCAGGTAGGGACTGTCACATGGCAATGAACAAGGTATTAGAGTATCTTAATCAAGGATTTGAATGGGTAATCGATTTAGATATCGAAAAGTATTTTGATGCAGTAAATCATGATAAATTAATCTCAATACTAAGAGAAAAAGTAAATGATAGTCATACACTTCATTTAATTCGGAAATTCCTACAAGCAGGAGTTATGGATAATGGCTTAATATCATCTACAACCATCGGAGTACTGCAAGGAGGTCCTTTAAGTCAAATTCTTAGCAATATTTATTTAGATAAATTTGATAAAGAATTAGAACAAAGAGGCCTACATTTTGTAAGATACGCTGATGATTGTAATATCTTTGTTAAAAGTGATGTAGAAGCCGAACGTGTTATGAAATCAGTTACTTCTTGGCTTGAAAGAAAATTATTTCTTAAAGTGTCAGCCACTAAAACTAAAATAGTTAGGCCAAGCAATAGCAACTTTCTTGGTTTTACATTTTGGAAGAATAAAGATAAGTGGCAATGT
>ULML01020810.1_pt1 | contig 15435 bp, 11 predicted proteins | sample 1951651 | NCBI WGS metagenome assembly ULML01 (sample SAMEA4835549, study PRJEB28245) | human gut metagenome | biome: gut microbiome; material: fecal sample | place: Denmark | collected 2008
GGCAGCGGCCTTCAGATGAGCCGCAAGACCCTCCGCCATTACAACCCCGACGAGCATGGCATGAGTTCGCGCATCCTTGCCCAGATAGACGACATCGCGGAAGAAGGCATCCGCAAGGGAGCGTTCCCCGGCTGCCAGGTCGTAGTTTGGAAGGACGGGCGCGAGATGTACAACAAGGCCTTCGGCACCCTTGTCGGCGAAGGGAGCCGTGCCGTCCGCCCCACGGACGTCTACGACCTGGTCTCGCTGACCAAGACCACCGCCACGCTGCTGGCCGTGATGAAGCTCTACGACGAGGGGCGGCTCAGCCTGACTGACTATGCTTCCGACTACCTTCCCTTCCTCAAGGGCACGGACAAGGAGCACATCACCCTCAACGACCTGCTCCTGCACGAGTCGGGCCTTCCCTCGACCCTTCTGTTCTATCAGGATGCCATCGACAAGGACAGTTATACAGGCCCCTTGTTCAAGAGCCGTGCCGACCGCCAGCACACCGTCCGCGTGGGGCGCGACACGTGGGCCAATCCCCGTTTCCGCTTCCGTTCGGGGCTCACTTCCGCCGTCCGGACCGATTCTTGCACCCTGCAGGTGGCCGACAGCCTCTGGCTGGCCGCCTCGTTCAAGGACGAGATGATGCGCAAGATAGCTTCGGCCCGTCTGCGCGACAAGCGCTACCGCTACAGCTGCGTGGGCTTCATCCTCTTGCAGCAGGTGGTTGAGGCTTGTGCCGGCATGCCGCTGGACGAGTTTGTCGACCGCGAATTCTATCGTCCGATGGGCTTGACCCATACCGGTTTCCGCCCGCTCCGCTTCCTGTCGAAGGCCGACATTGTTCCTTCGTCGGTCGACGACTTCCTGCGCAAGGACACCCTGCGGGGCTTTGTGCACGATGAGTCGGCAGCTTTTCTGGGTGGAGTGTCGGGCAATGCCGGCCTCTTCTCCAACGCGTCGGAGGTGGCCCGCATCTATCAGATGCTGCTCAATGGAGGCACGTGGGACGGCCGCCGCTACCTGAGCGAGGAGACGTGCCGCCTCTTCACCACGCAGACCTCCCGCCTCAGCCGTCGGGGGCTGGGCTTCGACAAGCCCGACGTGAAGCATCCGAAGAGCAATCCGTGTTGCGACTCCGCTCCCGCCTCGGTTTATGGCCATACAGGTTTTACAGGCACCTGTGCCTGGGTAGACCCCGACAACGGCCTTGTCTATGTATTCTTAAGCAACCGCATCTATCCCCATGTCTGGAATGGCCTTCTGATGGAGCTTGATGTCCGCGGACGCATTCAGGAAACTCTGTACAGGGCGTTGAAGGACAAGCGGTAGGATAAAAAGAAAAACCGCTGATAACGATGGTGTTATCAGCGGTTTCTGTTGATTTTCGAGTGATCCGCTTGGGGCTCGAACCCAAGACCCCAACATTAAAAGTGTTGTGCTCTACCTGCTGAGCTAGCGAATCAAACCTTATTGTGCCGTTAAGCGGGTGCAAAGATACGGCTTTTTGTTGAACGAACAAACTTTTTGGCCGCTATTTTTCTTCTGAGGGGTCAGAAACTTCGGCAGACGTCGGGGTGTCCGAGGGCGTTTCGTCCCGCCTGATCGGTTCTTTGTTGATGATGAACCGCTGGTAATAGGACAGCATCAGGGTGGTCAGCGGCAGGGCGATGATCATGCCCAGCATGCCCATCAGCGACCCCCATACCGAAAGCGACAGGAGGATGATGGCGGGGTTGAGACCCGTAATCTTGCCCATGACGCGCGGCACGATGAAGCCGTCCTGAATGGCCTGTACGATGGCAAACACAGCCAGGGCCGCGGCCAGAATGAGCCAGAAGTTGCCTCCCGTGTCGGCTGCCTTCAGAATGGCCAGCACCACCGTCGGGATGAAGCCGATAATCTGCAGGTAGGGCACCAGGTTGAGGACGCCGATGAACAGGCCCAGGCCGATGGCCAGCGGAAAGTCGATGATGAGAAATCCGATGCTGAACAGAATGCCCACACACAGGGCCACAAAGGCCTGTCCGCGAAAGTAGCGGTTCATGCCGTCCTTCACATCGTTCATGATGCCTGTCACGAACGAACGGTATTTGACGGGGAGCAGGCGGGGCCAGCCGTCGGCAATGCTCTCATAGTCGAGCAGGATGAAGACAATGTAGAGCAGGATGATGAAGACGGTAAAGATGCCGTAGAGCAGGTTGATGGACTCTGTGACCAGCGACCACAAGGGCGGCATGGCTTCCTGCAGGGCGTCGAGCAGGCTCTTTTCCTGAAAGAGATTTTGGAGGAATTGCGGGTCGATGTTGTCCCTCAGAAACTCGGACAGGGTGTGGGGGACGTTGCTTCCGTAGCTGCTGTTGGTGAAGTACTCGATCAGCAGGTCCTTGACCCGTCCGAATTCTTGGATCATGGGCGGCACCAGCAGGTAGAAGGCCGCCGTGCCGATGCCGGCCAGGGTCAGCAGGGCACAGAAGATGGAAACGACCCTACTCTTGAGCTTCAGGCGGTACTGGAAGAAGGTTACCAGCGGGTAGATCAGGTAGGCGATGAGCCAGGCGATGAAGAAGGGCAGGAGCACTCCGCTCAGCCTTTTGATGAGGAAGAGCACTCCGATGACGATGCCGCCGATGATGACACCGCGGATAAAGCTGTCGAAGGTGATTTTCTTGCGTTCCATAGTGTCCGTAGGATATGGGGATTAGTCTGTTGCATGCTTGTCTTCCTCGATGGCCTTCAGGTAGCACGTGCGGCACAGGGGTTCGTATTGGGCCGTTTCGCCCAGCAGGACTTGCTTGTCGTTCTTCACTGTGCGGTGCGAGAAGGTGGCCAGCTCTCCGCATTTCACGCAGATGGCATGTACCTTGGACACCTCGTCGGCAATGGCGCACAAGCCTGGCATCGGGCCGAAGGGCGTGCCGCGGAAGTCCATGTCGAGTCCTGCGATGATGACGCGTACGCCGTTGTTGGCCAGCTGGTTGCATACGTCAATCAGCCCGTTGTCGAAGAATTGGGCTTCGTCGATGCCCACTACGTCGATTTCCGACGTGAAGAGCAGGATGCTGGCCGAAGAGTCGATGGGAGTGGACGAAATGGAGTTGCTGTCGTGCGACACCACCTCGGCCTCCGAATAGCGCGTGTCGATGGCGGGCTTGAAGATTTCGACCCGCTGGCGGGCGAATTTGGCGCGCTTCAGCCGTCGGATGAGTTCCTCTGTCTTGCCCGAAAACATGGAGCCGCAGATGACTTCAATCCGCCCCCTCCGCCTGGTTTCCTGTATGTGGTCTTCCGAAAATACGTTCATGCTTGATAGAAGGATTATATTTCGCACAAAAGTAATCATTTTGTCGGCTTCCCAACGTTTTTTCATTATTTATTTCTACATTTGCGGCGTTAACAGGTGTAAGACAAGGATATGCAGAAATTGTTGGACGACATAAGGACGGAAATGGAAACGTTGAAGGGATGCGTCGGACGCATGGAGCAGCGTTTGGACGAACTTCAAGGCAAGCTGGCCGAATTGAGTGAACTGCTCCAGGCGGGTTCGAGGACTCAGATCCCCGAACCGTTGAAGCCTGAAGAGCCTGTGGCTCCCGCGCCCCCCATACAGCCGTCTGTCTGCCCTGTGGAGCCTCAGGCGGAAGCTCCCAAGCCGGCCGAGGATGGCGTTGCTACCTCTTCCATCTTGGGCGAGCGCATCCGGCCGGCGGCCGATTTGCGTCATGCCCTCAGCCTGAATGATTCCTTCCGTTTTACCCGCGAGTTGTTTGGCGGCGACGGAGCGAGGATGAACCGCGTACTGGCCCGTCTGGGCGAGGCCGGCTCGTTTGCCGAAGCCCTGTCGATGTTCGGGCAGGAGGTTCATGTGGCCGAGGACAACGAAGCTGCCGCCGATTTTGTAGAATTGCTTCGTAAGTATTTCAACTGACAGGGTGAGGGAGAGCAAGCTATGGGAAAGTTATACATCGTACCGACGCCGGTAGGCAATCTTGAGGACATGACATTCAGGGCCATCCGCATCCTGAAGGAGGCCGATTTGATTTTGGCCGAAGACACCCGCACCTCGGGCATTCTGCTGAAGCACTTCGAAATCAAGAATGCCATGCAATCTCATCACAAATTCAATGAACATAAAACGGTCGAAAGTGTTGTTAATCGTATAAAGGGGGGCGAAACGGTGGCTTTGATTTCCGACGCAGGCACGCCTGGCATCTCCGACCCTGGCTTTCTGATGGCACGCGAATGTGCCCGCAACGGCATCGAAGTGGAGTGCCTGCCGGGGGCGACCGCTTTCGTGCCCGCCTTGGTGGCTTCAGGCCTTCCGTGCGACCGCTTTTGCTTTGAGGGTTTCCTCCCGCAGAAAAAAGGCCGTTCTACCCGCTTGAAAGCATTGGCCGACGAGACGCGGACCATCGTGTTCTATGAATCGCCCTATCGGTTGCTGAAGACCCTGACCCAGTTTGCCGAGTGTTTTGGCCCCGACCGTCAGGCGTCCGTCTCGCGTGAGATATCCAAGGTGCATGAAGAGACGGTACGTGGCACCTTGGCCGAGCTGGTGGAACACTTTACGGCCAACGAGCCTCGTGGCGAGATTGTTATAGTTGTAGCAGGAATAGACTAAAGAATAAGTACTAAAAATTAAAACGTAAAAAACGAGAGCGTATGAAAAAATTAGCTTTTTTAGTTGTATGTGCAGCCGTAGTGGCTTCGTGCGACAGCTTTTCAGGTGGTAGCAAAGACCAGTTGAAGGCTGAAAACGATTCTTTGAAACTGGAATTAAACCAGCGAAATGCCGAGCTGGACGAGATGATGGGTACATTCAATGACATCTCCGAAGGCTTCCGGCAGATCAATGCGGCCGAGAACCGTGTGGACTTGCAGCGGGGTGCTGTGGCCGAAGGTTCGCCGAGCGCACGCCAACAGATAGCATCCGATATCGAGTTCATCCGCAAGCAGATGGAAGAGAACCGCCAGCAGATTGACAAGCTGCAGCAGATGTTGAAGACCAGCAAGAACAACTCGGCCCAGCTGAAGCGTGCCGTCGACCAACTTACGCAGGAATTGGTGACCAAGACCCAGCGCATCGAGGAATTGCAGGCCGAACTGGCTGCCAAGAATATCCGCATTCAGGAACTGGACGCTGCCGTGACAGACCTCTCTGCACAGAAGGACCAGCTGACGGCCGAGAATGCTGCCAAGTCCAAGACCGTTTCCGAGCAGGACAAGCAGTTGAATACTGCCTGGTTCGTATTCGGAACCAAGAAGGAATTGAAGGACCAGAAGATACTTTCCAACACCGGCCTGTTCAAGAAGGGTGAGGTGCTGCAGGATGCTGAAATCAACAAAGACTACTTCACTGAAGTCGATATCCGTACAACCAAGGAAATCAAGCTCTATTCCAAGTCGGCCGACATGTTGACAACCCATCCCAACGGCTCGTATGCCTTCGAAAAGGACGATGAGGGCCTGTTGACGTTGAAGATTACCAATCCGCAGGAGTTCTGGAGCGTATCCAAGTACCTTGTCATTCAGGTAAAATAAGTCTTTCAGACAACATTGATGGCGCAGACTGGAGCGGGCAGGATTTGAAGCACACGTTGCTTCCTGCCCGCTTGAGCCTGCGTTTTTTATGGTTGGCAGGGGAGTTGTTATCAGGCCCCTGCTCTATTTTTTTAGTGAATTTATGTCCTCCCTGTACAAGAATATATTTTTTGACCTCGACGATACCTTGTGGGCCTTTTCGGCCAATGCGCGCGACACGTTCGAAGAAATGTACGTCAAGTATGGATACGCCCGTTTCTTTACGTCCTTCGACCATTTCTATGGCCTCTATCAGAGACGCAACCTCGAGTTGTGGGAAGAGTACGGTCAGGGGCAGATAACGAAGGAAGAGCTCAACCGCCAGCGTTTTCTCTATCCTCTGGAGCAGGTGGGGCAGGGCGATGCGGATTTGGCCAAACGCTTTTCCGAAGACTTCTTTTCGGTGATACCTACCAAGAAGAAGCTGATGCCACATGCCCTCGAGGTGCTCGAGTATTTGTCTGGCCGTTACCGCCTTTATATCCTTTCGAACGGCTTTCAGGAGCTGCAATGCCACAAGATGCGTTCGGCAGGCATCGACGGCTATTTCCGTAAGGTCATTCTTTCCGACGATATCGGGGTGTTGAAGCCCCATGCGGAGATTTTCCGTTATGCCTTGACCGTCACTGGCTCGTCAGTGGAAGACTCGTTGATGGTGGGCGATAGCTGGGAGAACGATGTGGTCGGCGCTCAAGGGGTGGGGATGCATCAGGCCTTTCTGGATGTGCACGAACCGTTTGCCCTACCTTTCGAGCCGACTTATCACATCCGTGACTTGAAAGAACTGCTGTCTTTCTTGTAATATCGGCAGAATCATTTTATCTTTGCTTTGTTGTATGTTTTAAGTTTAAACTATGGACGCAATTTTACCTTTTGCACTCTTGTGCCTCACTTCCTTTTTCACGTTGACCAATCCGTTGGGTACCATGCCCGTATTCCTCACTATGACTCAGGGCATGACCGACAAGGAACGTCATAGTGTCGTCACCCGTGCCACGCTGACCGCTTTCATCATCATCATGGTTTTCACCTTTGCCGGTCAGTTTCTGTTCTGGTTCTTTGGCATTTCCACCAATGGTTTCCGTATAGCGGGCGGTGTTATTATTTTCAAGATCGGTTTCGACATGTTGCAGGCCCGCTACACCCCCATGAAGTTGAAGGACGAGGAAATCAAGACCTATGCCGACGACATTTCCATCACCCCCTTGGGCATTCCCATGCTTTGTGGTCCGGGTGCCATTGCCAATGCCATCGTCTTGATGCAGGACGCCACTACCATTGAGCTGAAGAGCGTGCTGATAGGCTCCATCGCTTTCATCTATCTGCTTACCTACTTTATTCTTCGCGCTTCCACCCGTCTGGTCAACGTCCTTGGCGAAACGGGCAATAATGTCATGATGCGTCTGATGGGTCTCATCCTGATGGTGATAGCCGTAGAATGCTTTGTGGGTGGCATGAAACCCATTTGGGAAGACATCCTGAAGGAAGGTCTTGCAGGGGTTGTCAAATAAAGGCAGGGCATCACTGTAATATAATTTCGGCACGAAATGGCAGGTTATTAATGTGTGCTTGCCTTTTCGTGCCGAAAGTTTTTTAAGGTTCAATTGCTGGTTGCAGTGTCAGGGCTTAATGCTACGTGGCTATATGTTTTTTGTTATGAAGCAAACTCTTGTAGAAATCATCCTCCATACAGCAATATCTATTAGCGGAATTTGCAACAACCAGATGAATTGTAGCTTTTTCAGTTTATGATTGCTGAGAACGCATCAATACTGACTAAGATCTATTTCCTCTACGTTTACCATATTCTTTAATTCAAATCCAGTAGAATTCCAGGTTTCAATGACTACCGTTTTTTTACCATCTGCGCTATAGCTATGTTCAGCCTCTGTCGAATAAGACTCTGTAATGCCATCGCCCCATATGACATTGCCAAATACATTGTCACCAGTCAACATTGGTAAAACGAATTCGTTAGCAGAGTGAACAAGGCTAATAATTCCATACTTTTCAAGTGCTTCCATTTCGTCAGAATCTTCATTCAGGGAGATGGTAATAGTCTGATCAGCAACAAACTCAAGGCCATAATTCGTTAGCACCAATCTAAAAATATATTGAAAACCACTTTTCATTTCCACCTCAGGAAAACTTGTTACATAATCTTTCCCATCAATAGTGGCTTTTAAATTGACATCCTTTGTCTTGGTTGAAAATGGAATGACCCATATTTTAGGCAAATCTTCAGTCCAACCGGATTCGAGGAGCTGTTTGTCTGATTCCGTTACAATATTCCCCTTATTGTTTCCTGTTATTTTGCCGGTACTAATATCCATACTGCCGTCAACATATATTTCTTCGCCAGTCACTTCCAGTTTTTGCAACTTGCCATTACCGTTATATCCTTGAGTACAGATATTCAAGGAAGCCAATGATAAAGCATGTTTCATTGTTAACTTGGCGATATGGGTTGTATAGGAGACAGGTACAAAAGAACCGGAATAAAGTACATCCTTCTGTTGGGTAACATCAACGACTATGGCTTTGGGGTCAGTATTTTTATCAGAATAGGGAGAAACTGCATAAATAAAAGTCTTTTCATTTTCTCCCAAATATATTTTCGGACTAATATCCCAGGTTCCACCTTTGTATGTAGCCTTTATGTTCTCTACAAAATCTGGTGCTTTAATATCACCATACGTTTTGGCATATATATTCATTTCATCACCATCGGAAAACTGGGTGGTTACAGTAGATTTAGTTTCTACCGTTGTGCTGATCTCAACTTCCACTTTATTGTCATTGTCTGTATTTTCTTCCAATGTATCCTTACTGCATGCAAACAATGATAATAAGATGCAACAACTCAGGCTTATATTAAAGATTGTCTTCATAATATCAATTCTGTTTAGTTACCACATTAAACGTCTTCTTTTCTTCACCGCAAGTCAATTCGATTATCAATCGTCCGGCCGGTAATGTATTTAAATCGATATTCAACTCAGGCAATGGCTCCAGTACCCCTTTCTGCAGTTCTGCTCCAGCTTCGGAGAGGATACGATAGGCTACATTATGCTTTGTCTTCAATAAAAGGCTTTTAGTAATACGGTCATATTTCAATGAGGTAGTTTCTTCAATGCTCATCCATGGGGTTACCTTGATACGGAATCCTTGTGTTAAGCTTGATTTGCTATCCGTATCAGTAACGGTTATTTCAATGTCCCATTCCGACTTTTGTGAGTCAAGGCTTTCTGTAGTAACCAGCATGCCATTTTGATATTTAAAAGGTACATTCGTATAAGTCCCAGAACTGCTGTTATATACGCCATGTATATCTATTTCAAAAGTCGTCTTAGGAGTCTCATCGTTCACCAGTATCTGTCCTACTGTAGAACCAGCTTTTAGTCCTTCTTCTATTTGCCTATTGCTTAATGAAATACTTTTTAGAACCTGGTCGGGCGCACCTATACCAATCACGGCAACATGATGACTGTCATAGGCCATATTCATAGAAGCATCTCGTAAATTGTCGACAGGGAAATAGCCGTTGCCATAACTGCCCCAGCCCCAATTTACGTGAAACATGCCTTTGCCATCATATCCGTCCAGGTTAAAACTATGACCTGCATTGTTTTGGGTATCTACTGCATTATATATGATAGCTCTTCCAGCATTCAGTTCGTTAATCAATAATTGTTCCCAATCTTCATCATAATAGTCCCGCCAAATGTATTCAACTGCGTCAGGATAAGAAAAGACATTCTTAAGGGCATCAGATATACGGTTTACTTCATTACTGGGAATACCCGAACCGTCTGTCCCATAATCCATGCGAACACTCATACCTGCATGGTATAGAAAACGAGCTACTTCATTATAATTATCGGCACCGGTTAATATGTCATCCCAATTGTATGCCATCTCATTATCAAAATTGATAGACAAATTACCATAATTGGCACTTGTATAGCTTATGCTTCCTTTCGGACGAGCAGGATATCTCTGCACACTCATAGCCTGCCCCATAGCTACGGCTACACATCCGACAAGTGCTTTCTGCTGAGGACAATATACGTTATAAGGTGTATCTTGATTCCAATTCACTTTGATAAGTGGTTCTATTTTTTGTCCTGATGCTCTCGTACTGACATCATTAACGTGGCTCCATCCTAAATGTGGTGTCGTAACAATCCGAGCAACTTTTTGGATCTGATCGGCATATTCATCTAACATGTATTGCATATTCTCGGGTAAATTCTCGAAATCTAATGAACCCTGTTCTGAATAGCCTAATATCGGTGTAGCAGTATCATCGCCCGATATGATTATCCAACCTTGGGGGGTAAAATTAATGATGTAGTAAGATTCTCCAACAGCTGTGATTTTTTGTATTGTTGTAGATTTCCACTTATTTGCCTGTGAGTAAGTAACAGCAAATTGGCGCGCCTGTTGTTCTGTTACTCTTTTTCCCCATAGATTGATAAAGGATGAAAGGAGTAATAGAAATAATGATAAGTATAGTTTTTTCATGGGGCATCTTTTAGAGGGTAAAAAGGGCGTGTTTTTATTAACGAAAACACGCCCCGAGATTTTAATTATACTGTTATACTAGACTGAATTTGTTAATTCTTTGTCATAACAATCTCACCTGCGGCATCCCAAAGCGAACCGCTCAGCTGGCCTGTTCCAGAAGGAGCCAAGAAGAAATAAAGTATCTTGGAACTATCAAACGTTACAGTCGTAAAATCATCATTACATTCACCGTCAATTGTTCCATCGAGAACCATTTGATTTCCTTCTGCAGTTCCCAGGTAAACATCGTTAATGCCAGAAGCTCCAAAATTCACCCCTTCTGCAAACATTGTTCCTAGTGCAAATGACAGAGTTACTTTTTGTGTCGCCATATCAAAATTGTATAACAATGTGGCTTGTGTCCAGTCATAGCCCATCATTCCTGTGACATAAAGAACTTGATTATATCCTTCTTCCGTCTCGTCGTGTCCAATTACTGTAACGTCCCAAGATTGCTCACCGGTATAAGGACTATTTACTGACATTTTCCATTTGCCTTGGAGCTTTTCATAGAAAGCGGAGTCATTGTCCCTCAAACCGACAGTCGTAACGGACTGGGGCCCAACGTTAGCGCCTTCTACGCTAATTAATTTTACAGTAAAGGTACGAGTCTCATTTATATCATTATCATCTACTGCACAGATCTCAATATTGCCACTTGTGGCATCAGCGGGAATGACAATAGATTTTGAAGTAACGATATAATGCACGTCTTCCATTGCCGGATTTTCTCCAGCCTCTGCAACTTCAACCGTAACTTTGATGGGGCCATTCAATTCGCCACTTACGGTCACAGGCACATTGAATATTCCTGCACTTTCTTTAACCAAGATTTCTTCTTGTGCCATGCTCACTGTCACATCACTGCTATTCCAGCTTTCTTCCTCAGAACATGCTGTGAAAAGGAAAGAAGTCAGGAGCAAAGCATATATTTTTCTAAACTTCATATTCTTTTATTTTTAAATTTGACAATTAATAACCGGGGTTTTGCTGGCCTTGCATTTGCGGGTTAGTCTGGATTTCATCAGAGGGAATAGGCCAAACGTAACGGTGGTCACCGGCTTCATAAGAAACAGAACTACTGGTCGTAACAAGAATACTTTCGATTTGAGGATTTTCAGGATGTGATGGATTACGTTGGAAACCAAGCCCCCAACGACGTAAGTCGCTCATTCTGAATCCTTCACCGATAAGCTCTTTCTGACGTTCTTCACGAATGGCATTAATTAAGTTCTGACCGCTATAACTTCCGTTTTCATATCCTTCAATACGTTTGCTGCGCAAATCATTCAAATATTTATTAGCCAATGTCGGATTGGTTGTTGCGGCAGCCTCCGCAGCGATTAAGTAAAGCTCACTGGTACGGAAAGGCTTGCTCATATTCATATAGTTCGGAGTACTGGGAGTCGTGCGCAAATCGATATTGCCAGGATATTTCGTAAATACATATGCTTGTACTTTAGAGTCTGTCAATTCCCAGATAGTAAAATAAGCATCAAAACGAACATCGCCTTCACCATACATATTCAATACATCATAGGTTGGGATGTAATCCGCATTATCTTCATTCGTAGCCAGATAGGTTCCTCCAGTCGAGTTGCCTAACTCTGTTGCAGACATAAAGGGACGGAAAATGACTTCTGTACCTTCGTCGTCGGCCCACAATTTCTTGTAATCGGCAAGTTCTGTCAAAGGATATATTCCAGAATTGATAACCGTTTCTGCTTTAGCGAGAGCCGTTTCATTGTCTCCCTTGAGTAAAGCGATGCGAGCCTGTAAAGCTAAAACTGCATACGATGATAAATAGCTTGCATTGGGCGCTACGTTCGAATTATCAGTTTTTTCAAACTCAACTAAAGCATTATAAGCTGCAGTCAGATCATCGTCAATTAACTTATAAGTTTCATCTTGTGTGCTTCTGCCTGGATATGATGTCAGATCGCCTGTCGGATGATATACTGTAACCAAAGGTAAGCCTTTTGCAGCAGCTTGTGCATTCTCTGCAGAGTAGGTCTCACAGAAATGATCTGCCAACCAATAGTAGCAATAAGCTCTAACAAAGTGAGCTTCACCATCGTAACGCGACAATGCCGCTAAATCGCTGGCCGACAATTCAGCGGTGGCTTTCAAATTCTCCATCTTCTCAATGATATAGTTGGCTGAATTGATGACCGAATATAAACCTGACCAATATCCGGTAATATCGCCGTCCGATGAATAAATTTCTCCTTGAGAAATAATACCCAATCGGTTACCATTGGCTGTTGTTCCCTGGAATTGGTCCATTTGTATATCTGAGAAGTATACATAGGAACCTGTTGTGAGTCCTCTCATGCTGGAATAAAGCCCATTGCGGAAACGATAACAGTCATTGACTGTTTGAATCGCCGTTTCATCATCAAGGCTTCCGTAAGGTTTCATGTCCATATCACAAGATGTGAAAATGGCACCTGCGGCAAATATAGTAGCTAAAAATATATTTTTCATAATTGTCAGTTAGTTAGTTTAAAATGTTACTTCAAGACCGAAAATAAATTGTCTTGTATTGGGATAACCGAATACAACCAAGTTGCTGTCAGGCTCAGGGTCGTAACCTGTAAATTCAGTAATAGTCCATAAGTTACGTCCAGTAAAGAACAAGTTAACATTTTGCATATCTCCCAAACGTTTTAATACATTCTTGGGAAGAGCATATTGAACTGTCAGATTCTTCAGACGAATAAATGATGCGTTTTCAATTAAATGATCATCAAATTGGATAACTTCGCCTGCAGCAGGTATATCTGTAACTTGTCCCGGTGTTGTCCATACATTTAACATGTTAGTCGTCTGATTGTAGTTCTTCGCTGCCATTACTGAGTTTTCGATGAAATAGTCGTCGTTGTTGAGCAAATATTTTTTGGCTGCCCATGTGAAATCTGCGCTAACAGACAGACCTTTCCATGCCAATTCCGTTCCGAAACCGCCGGTAAGAGGAGCAAACATGTCCTTACCAATCAGTACGGCATCTCTTTCTTCGTTATAGACTTTGGTAAGATTACCATCCTTGTCATACCACATTTGTTTACCATCACGAGGATCGATTCCAGCTCTGCGTACCGTATAGAATTCACCAACGGAATGTCCTACCTTATACATCAAACCATAATCAGGGAGGGCGTATTCGTCACGACCATTGAAAAGTTCTGTAATCTCATTCTTGTTGTAGTTGAAATTAGCTTTTACGCTCCAATAGAACTGGCTGTTCTTAATGATGTCCAAATCAAAGTTTACATCTACACCCTTATTGACCATGGAACCAATGTTGCCACTGCCAGAGCCAAAACCTGTCGTATATGAATACGGAATATCCATTAACATATCGCTTGTTTTCTTATGGTAGAAATCAATATCCAAGCCGACGCGGTCAAACAGACGGAAGTTGACTCCAACGTTTGCAGCTGCGACAGTTTCCCAAGTTAAGTCGTAATTACTTGCTTGAGAGATTCCAAGAGTACCTCCTCCATTGTATGTGTTGCTTCCACTACCAATCAGGCCAAAATAAGAATAATCTGAAATACTTGAGTTACCGGTTGTACCATAACTGGCCTTCAGTTGAAGGTCATTAATCCAATCTACATCACTTAAGAAATTCTCTTTCTTTAAATCCCACATGACACCAGCAGACCAGAAGTTTGACCAACGATGATCTGGAGCAAATTTGGAACTACCGTCGCGGCGGAAAGCTAAATCTACATAATATTTTGAATCATAATTATAGCTTCCTGTAAAGAACATAGAGTTGAAAACCGTTTCTGTAACAGAATGACTCAAATCGCTGATACTAACAGTCGTACCTTGTGTAAGCTTCATCTGTCGGATATCGGTCTGGCCGCTTGTAAATACTCCGAATTCATTGCTCTTGGAGATGATGGATTCTTGTCCGGCGAGCAATGTTACATTGTGGTTGTCAATGTTGAATTTGTACTCTGCAGTATTTGTATAAGTAAATGCATAATATCTGGTGAACGATTCTTGGCGATATCCTTCACCTCCTTTGTAAGTATCTCCCATCGGAGTCTTCAAATCTTCTGTCGGGAATCCTTGGTTGGAAATGGTGTAGTCATAAGAATCTACAGCTTGTTGAGCTCTGATGGTCAATCCTTTTATAGGGGTTAACTCTTCGTATAGATTGATATTAGCCGTTACATTACGTCTTTGTACATCGCGATTCTGGTTGATGTATTCAACAGTTGGCTTTTGAGAATAGTGCAGATACATGGCCTTTTCTCCCCATTGTATATTGCCATTCTCATCAAAGGTATAATAATAGGGTGAATCATATGGTAAGGTTATACGGGCAAAAAAAGCCGGATTGGTACCATAAATTCCGCTTGCCTGGATTTCGTTGTTTTGTTCATATTGAGAGAAACCCAAATTAGATTGCATACCAACTTTTAACCATTTCTTTATTCGGGCATCGAAATTGAAACGGAGGGATTCACGGCGAATGCCTGACTGGTCAATGATACCTTCCTGGTCATGATGGTTGACAGACAAATAATAAGATGTGTTTGAACCACCACCGCGTACACTTGCATCTAATGTATAAGTAGGAGCGTGTCCGTCAAATATCTCATTACGCCAATTAGTGTCAATTCCATATTTATATGCAGCATCATATGCAGCTTGTGACACAGGTTGACCAATCATTTCGCGGAATTTGATATATTGGTCAGAGTTCATCATGTCAACCTTGTCTGTTACCATATTTGAGAAACCGACTTGGGCACGCAAAGTTACGGTAGCCTTTTCCTCAAATTTACCTTTTTTACTCGTGATGACGATAACACCGTTGGCCGCACGGGAACCATAAATTGCTGTGGATGCTGCATCCTTTAATACTGTAATGTTTTCAATATCACCAGGGTTAAGAGAATTGAACACGCTGGAGGATATAGGTGCGCCATCCAATATAAACAAGGGGGTTGTTCCTGCATTAATGGAGTTTACACCGCGTAAGCGAATAGATGCGACTGCCGTTGGGTCACCCGAATTAGACAAAACGGACAGACCAGAAACTTGTCCCGCTAATGCATCAGTGAAATTGGTAGTAGGTGATTTTTCCAATGTTTGGTTGCTGACTGTTCCTACAGAACCAACAACGGATCCGAGTTTTTTGCCAGAACCGTAACCTACGATGACAACCTCATCAAGCAATTCTGTGTTCGGCTTCAATACGATGTGTACATTAGGAGCAATTTCTACTTTTTGCTCTTGCATACCAATGTAAGAAACTACCAAAGTCTTCGCGGAACT
>ULML01005060.1_pt1 | contig 15392 bp, 18 predicted proteins | sample 1951651 | NCBI WGS metagenome assembly ULML01 (sample SAMEA4835549, study PRJEB28245) | human gut metagenome | biome: gut microbiome; material: fecal sample | place: Denmark | collected 2008
CAAAAATTGTCTACCGTGAAGATGATAAAACTGAAGAAGTAGATGCAGAAAAGAAAAAAGTTATGAGTCCTGAAACAGCCTATATGATTAGTAATGTATTATATAATGCTGCTGATTATGGAATTGGTACTTCTTACTTGAATGGTGTTCATTTTGGAGCTAAGACAGGAACTTCTAACTTTACCGAAGATCTAATTAAGAAAAAAGGTTATCCATCAAATGCAGTTAATGATTTATGGGTTGATGGAATTAATACCCAATATGCGATTTCAGTTTGGTATGGATATGATAAACAAGATGATAGATATGTAAGTACAACAAATACGGGTGGTCATAGAAATTTATTTAAAGCCATCGCTGGACATTTCTTCACTGATAAATCTGACTTTACAAAACCAGATGGTGTTGTTTCTGTCGAAGTAGAAAGAGAAACATATCCAGTTAAATTACCAAGTGCGAATACACCTTCTAATATGCGTATTACAGAGCTATTTAAGAAAGGAACAGAACCTACTGAGGTATCTAGTAGATTTGCTCAATTAAGTGATGTATCTAATGTTAAAAGTAGTATTAGTGGAAATTCTGTTTCTATCTCATGGAATGGAATTAAGACTCCTGCTGAATTAGATGCGAATAGTTTATCTAGTTGGATTGGTAAAGTATTTACAGATAGTGGTTATAAAAACAGTTATTTACAATCTAGATTAGGTCAGAATCAAAGTATATTAGGAAGTGTTGGATATAACATTTATGCAAAACAAAAAGATGGTAGTCTAAGACTTATTCAATTTACGAATAATACAAGTATTACCTTTACTGCTAAATCAACAGATAACGGTACTTATATTGTTAAAACATGTTATTCTAACTTTAAAGCAGCTGAGGCTCCTGGTGTAGAAACAACCGTCAATGTTTCTAATGTCCAAGGAGAAATTACAGTAAGCTTAGTTGGTAGTGCTAATATGACAGTTAATTTAAATAGTACTTATCGTGATCAAGGTGTTGTAGTAAAAGAAGATGGTAAAGATGTAACAACAAGTGCAGAAGTGGAAACAAGTATTACCAACTCTGCTGGCATTCCAGCATCGTTAGATACGTTCACTTCTACAGCTGGAACTTATACAATTAGTTACACCATTACTTATGAGGATTATACAAAGACAATTACACGAAAAGTAACCGTTGTCGATAACCAAACAAGTGGTGGAGGAACACCAACAGAATAAAAAAGAGTTCACATTAATGCGAACTCTTTTCTTGTTCTCTAATCCAAGTAATGGCACTTGGTATATGCTCAATCGTATCACTGGCAATCATCGCAATGTCAGTTTTCTCTTGTTCTGCTAACTCCCCTGCCAATCCAGCTAAATAAGCACCTGCTGCCACGGTTAATATATGAAATGGATGATATGCTAATAAACCAGCTAATACACCAGATAACACATCTCCACTACCCGCTGTAGCCATACCCGGACAACCTCTTTTAACTAAATATACATCAGCGCCATCAGAAATAATCGTCGTTGAACCTTTTAACAATAAAATAACACCATACTTTTTAGCAAACTCTTTTACAATTTCTACTGGATTTTGTTGAATTTCTTCAATTGGCAATTGAGTAATACGAGAGAACTCTTTTAAATGAGGTGTTAATACAACATGATGATTTTTTATCACATCTAAATGACCAACTAGAGCATTTAATCCATCCGCATCAATTACCATAGTACCAGAATAAACATTACATATTTCTTTTAATATAGATAAATGCGATGCATCTTGTCCCCAACCCATACCAATCGCTAATACATCTAAATCATGAATACCTTCTTTTAATTCTTCTAAACTGTTGTAAAAGAACATTGTCTGTTCTAAAATATTGGGACTTAGTAAAGGAGCTAATGCTTCAGGTATCAATACACGACTAATGCCACATCCACTACGTAAAGATGCATGACTTAACGTAGCTAGTTTTAAAGCACCAGAATAATTTTTAGAGCCTCCTATAAATCCTACTTTACCAAAATCACCTTTATTAGCATCTTTTTCTCGTTTTACAAAATAAGATTGAATATCTTCTACTTGAATTTCTTTCATAATAAACCTACTTTCTAAAAAGATAAGAAGTATTTATTACTTCTTATTCTTTAACTTACGATAAATACGGTTTGATTTACTATTTGGTTTATAAATTGTATTTGTATTATCAATATGATCTATTATATTGATTTCATGGTTTGCAAACCATGAAATGACTTTTTCTCCATCTATCTGCATTCCTTTGGCATTTCTAAAGTCAGTTCCTGACATTCCTCCATAATGGAAAATCAAATTCTGATAGTCTTTTACCCCTTTTACAGGATATCCATCTTTTAATACTTCAGCCTGTAATTTGGTGATAGACCACCACCATTCAAATTCTTCATCTAATAAATACTTTTGATATAATTCCTTATCAATCATAAAACAGAAGCCATCTACTCTCGTATATGGATTACCTTCAACAATACCAAGTGATGTAATACCTTTTTCATAAATACGATTCATTTCATCTAACCACTCAGGATTACGAATATCAATATCAGAATTTAATAGTAAAACACGATCTGATTTTGGATCACAAAAACGGAATGCAATATTATTTCCTTTCGCAAATAAAGTATTCTCTTGTGAAAAAATTAATTTATCTATTTTCTTTTCTTGATATAATTTCAATAATAATTTTTGTACCTTCTTCTCAGATGCATTATCTAATACTATGACTTCGTAGTCTTTATTTTTTGTCATCTGCAAGGTCTCTATTGTATTTTTTACATAATCATAAGCATTATGTACTAATATAATAATACTTGTCATCCTACCCCTACTTTCTAATATTAATATAACATAAAAATAAATCCACTGCAATGTGGATTTACTTTGTCATATGACGTAATACATATATTCCTAAAATCGTTAGGAAAGAACCTACACCAATGACAATATAACGAATACTTTTCTCATGGTTTATATCTGTCTTCTTCGTTGCTTTCTTATTATCTTGTATCTTAATAATATATTCTCCATTTTTAGAATATAAATAGTTTTCTCTTGCAAAACGCGCAATATAATCAGGATCCTGTAACTTTTTTAATTCAATATTTAAATTTTCTTCATCTTCTTTTAAAACAAGTAGTTGATTTTTTAATTCTTTCTTTTCATGATTTAAATCAATAATATTTAACGTATAAGTAGTAAGAGTAATAAAGAAATAAATAATTACAGCAAAAGAAAGTGTACCAAATAATAAAAGTCTTTTTTTCGCACTTTTACTTACTTTTTTCTTCTTTGCCATCTTTATCACCTACCATTTTATAGTGTATCATGTTTCTTTTTTCTTGACAATATGCTTAGAAGTCAATAAATGTAAATGAATGAGATGTTCTACGGAATAACCCACCATCATACTGAGAAAAGCATAAGGATGAAGAATTCCATAATTAATCTTTCTTAATATCAAAAAATATAGAAAAGTCATTACAAGAACAAAAAGAATTGTAAAACTATATTGAAACCATTTCTCTTTGGCATATAAGAAACGATATTGAATCGTCAACAAAAAGGAAAAAAAAGCCCCATATAAAAAAGAAAATAACAAAGTAATAATCTGTACTTTTAAACTCATCATTTAAATAATTTACTAAACATACTCTCTTCTTTTTCCTTTTTGGCTGTTTCCATATAACTTAAGCTATTAACTTTTCCTTTAATAGAAACATTCCCCTGGTAAGTATCTAATTTAATAATTTCTAACCCTTCCCCTTTTAACATAATATATCCCATGGTTGTTTCCATTAAAAATTCTTCATTATCAAAACTTTCTATTTTTTTCACTCCAGTAATCACTAATGTTTTTCTATCACTAATTGTTACGTTGTGATTTCCTACTACAGTTCCTATGATATTTGAATGATCCTTGTCCATATTTCTGCCTCCTGTTAAACTATATGAACAACAATCATAAATATACCAAAAAAAGGTCCTATTCTTCAGAACCTTCTTCTAATACTTTTTCATATTCAGCTAACACTGCATCTTCAATCATTTTTCTTCCTTCTTTATTGATTGGATATACAATGTCTAATCTTTCTTCTTCTACAGTTTCTGGTGCTGTAGTAACTTCTTCTGTAGCTACTTTTGCATCTCCACCCTTTTTACGATTAGGCATAGCTACAAATAATCTCTCTTTTCCTTGAATGATTCTCATATCGCGAATTGCTAACCAGTTATCAATCACGATCGTTACAAATGCTTTTGGATTAACCTTTCCATTTTTGTTATGAGCAAGTTTTACTCTAACAGATGTTACTTCCACGTAAATCTCTCCCTTCGGTATACTATGATACACTTACATTATATACTAAAGATTTTCTTTTTGCAAGTTTAAAAGTGAATTCGAATATTTTTTGTAATAATGTCTGTATAAGAAAAAGACTTGACTGGTAACCCTTCGTTTTCTTTCATTTCTACTAAAAATACATTATTATATAACTCACGAATTACACACTGATATGATTCATACTTATTCCGTCCTAAATGATATTGAATAAACACTTCTTCTCCAATATGTTTTTCCAACTCTTCTTTTACTTTTCCAATCATTTTATCTCCTATCTAGGATATCCTAAGTACATTGTACCCTTTGTTTTAATTCCCCCTATCCCCGAAGAACCATATTTTGTTTTTTCTAATATTCCTTTTAAATCAATATCTTCACTAGATTCTGTCAAACTAATTCTAGTTGCTATAATGGCAGGATCTAGTGCATGAATATTAACTCTTTTCGGACTAGATGCGAAATTAGCACCCGCTTGAATTAAATCTTCATAATCAGATTGACATGCCCCAGCTATAATAACTAACTTATCATGACTCTTCTCATACTTTCTTGCTTCTTTTACCGCTTCTACAAAATATTTACTATTTTTATAAGAATTAATTTCATTCTTATTTCCTTTTCTCTTATAGTAAGCATCATGACCAGTAATAATTACAATACTAGGATTTGTTTCTTCTAATAACTCTCGAATCTCATGTGGTACCTCTTCTTCTTCCATATGCACTCCTACTACCTTTAAAGATGCATCATGATAGTAGTCTAAACATCTTTGCAAATAGTCCTGATCAGCATCTATATGTAATATCTTTCCTGGTAAATAAAAATAATCATTGCGATTCAAATGAAATTCCGGTTTGACACGATTTAAAAATTCTCTTTCTTCTTCAATATCTTCTTCGCGATCATATAATACTAAATCTTCTTTCGGACTATCTGCAATGAGACGAATATTAACCCCTTTTAAAATATAATTTCCATCATCCGTAATTCTAATAATACGAAACACCATATCATGATTATATGAAATACGAGTTACTAAATCATTGACTGAAAGTTCCATAACATACCCCCATTTCAGGATATGTAATAAATATATTTTTAGAACAAAAAAGAAGCCGAAGCTTCTAAATTTTTAAATATTTTCTAACTGCACGCCAGCTACCAAACATACCTACTAAAATACCAATTACAACTAAGATACCAGATAGTAAGAAAATAAATGGTTGTGGTTCTACTAGTTTGATAAATGGTGAGAATAATTGACCATTAAAGTTATCAAACAATACGGTATATCCATATACTGTTGCGATAATTGGAATAATAGATCCAATCACTCCAAGGAATAATCCTTCAAAAATAAATGGTATTTTAATATTTAAATTACTAGCTCCAACGAGACGCATAATTTCAATTTCACGTTTACGTGAGAAAATAGTAATTTTAATGGTATTAGAGATTAAGAATGCAGTTACGATAATAAGAGCAACTACCATACCTAGACAAATTTTGCGGACAACATCAAATACAGCAACTAACTGTTCTACCATTCCTTCTCCATATTTAATAACATCGACTCCATCAATTGCTTTAATCTTTTTGGCTGTACTAGCAATTTTATTAATATCTTCTACTTTTACTAAATATGTATCTTGAAGTGGATTTTCATCTTCACTCCATTCATCCATAATTGCTTTAAATGTATCAGAAGAACTTTTCATATCTTCTGTAATTTCATCTTTTGATTGAAATGTAATACTTTCAATATTACTTAATCTTTTAATTTCTTGTTCTACTACTTTGATTTTCTCATCTGTTATATTTGCATCTAGAAATGTAACAATCGTCACATCTTTTTCTACAAGGGTTGCGAAATTGTTAACATTTACAGATAAAATCATAGAGATAGATACAACTAATAATGTAATGGTAATACAAGAAATACTTGCAAGTGATAAAGAGAAATTACGAAATACACTTTGAAATGAATCCCTAATATTTCTACTTAATATTCTAAATGCCTTCATGTGTATATGTTCCCTCCTTATAGTCTTTTAAAACACGACCAGCGTCTAATAAAATGACTCTCTTTTTCATCTTATTTACGATTTCTGTATCATGCGTTACCATAATAATTGTTGTCCCCATTTTATTAATTGCATTTAAGACATTCATAATTTCCATACTTGTAGCTTCATCTAAGTTACCAGTTGGCTCATCACAAATTAGAAGTTTAGGACCATTTACGATAGCTCTAGCAATTGCTACACGTTGTTGTTCTCCACCTGATAATTGATTTGGATAATTCTTAGCTTTGTTTTTTAATCCAACTAGATCAAGTACTTTTACTACTTTAGAGTATATCTCATCTTTTGGTAAACCAAATATTTCTAGTGAGAATGCAACATTCTCATACACTGTTTTCTTTGGCAATAATTTAAAGTCTTGGAATACAACACCTAACTTACGACGTAATTTATAAACTTTACTATTTCTTAATTTTCCTACATCTAAACCACCGACAATAATTTGTCCACTTGTCGGTTTTTCTTCACGGTAAAGCATCTTAATTAAAGTTGATTTTCCACATCCTGTAGACCCAATTACAAAGACAAATTCACCTTTTTTGATCTTTAAATTTAAGTCATAGATAGCAGTCACACCATTACGATACTTCTTTTTAACATTCTTCATACGAATTAAATCCATCATAACCACCCATCTTTCATTATACTATCCTTTTGTCAATTCCTTACTTCCAATATTTTCTATTCTCCCCCGTTTACTTCATAAGCATCTGTAACAAGAAAGAAAGCATTATTATCTATTTCGCGAATTCCTTCTTTAGCAACAAAGTATTCTTTGGTAGGAATAATACACATAATTACTTTTTGATGATTTCCAGTAAATCCACCTCTACCATCTAAAACTGTTACTCCATGAGATAGATGTTCCATAATAAACTTCTTAACAGCTGTCTCATGATCTGTAATAATATAAAATGCTTTTGAACTAGAAATACCGAGAATCACTTTATCAGTCATAATACTAACAATATATAAAGACATAATAGAATAAAGTAATTTTGTTGCTCCAAAGAAGAAGAATGAACTAGCAACAATTAATCCATCAGTACAATACATTGCATTTCCAAGTGACATATGGAAATACTTTGATACAATTTGATTTAATATATCTGTTCCTCCAGTAGTATATCCAGCTTTAAATACAAGTCCCATTCCAAATCCAGAAATAGTTGCTCCAAAAAGTGTTAACAATAATGGATCTGTTGTATCAATTTGAATATATTGAGGAACAATTTCTGTTGCTTTCATCAAAACTGGGACCATGATTGATCCTAGTACAGAATTCATTGTTTTCTCTTTTCCTAAAAGGAAATAACTCATAATCAATAAAATCAAAGAACCAATTAAAATCACAGTAGATGGATCTAAACCTAATGTGGCATTTAAAATAACACCAACACCACTCATTCCATATACAATTTTATTTGGTAAAATAAATAAATTAAAGGAAAGTGCAACTAACAATGCCCCAACAAAAAACTGAAAATATCTTACAACACGATCTTTTTTATAAATATTTTTTATAATATTTTCATCAAATAATTTCTTTTTCTGAAAGAACATTATCCCTTCCTCCTTTTTAAATAAGCATTGATAAATAAATCAATATTTCCATCTAAAACATCTTGTACGTTTGTATTTTCCGCATTCGTACGATGATCTTTTACTAAACTATAAGGATGCATGACATAACTTCTAATTTGACTACCAAAATCAATTTTTTTCATATCGCCTTTCATTTCTTGTATCTTTTCTTCTCTTTTTTGTAATTCTAATTGATATAATTTATTCTTTAATACTTCCATAGCGCGTTCTCTATTTTGAATTTGGCTTCTCTCATTTTGGCAAGTAACAACAATTCCCGTTGGAATATGGGTAATTCTTACAGCACTTTCAGTCTTATTAACATGTTGTCCACCTGCTCCACTAGAACGATATACATCGATTTTTAAATCAGAGTCTTTGATTTCAATATCGACATCATTTCCATCAAATAATGGAGTTACTTCAACCGAAGCAAATGATGTATGTCTTCTACTATTTGAATCAAAAGGAGAAATACGAACTAGGCGATGAACACCTCGTTCACTCTTTAAATATCCATAAACATTCATACCAGTAATTAAAGCAGTCACACTTTTAATTCCTGCTTCATCTCCATGTTCTAAATCTACTTCTTCTATTTTAAATCCATGTTGTTCACACCATCTAGTATACATACGATAAAGCATATTTGCCCAATCGCAAGCTTCTGTACCACCTGCTCCAGAATGAATTTCCAAAATAGCTCCTAAACTATCATATTTACCATCTAATAGCACAGTAATCTCTAAAGATTCTAAACGTTCTTTCACATCTAATACCGAAGAAGATAACATATCTTGTAATTCAGGATCTGGACTATCTTTTAATAATTGAATCATTTCTATATTATCTTCAATTTCTTGCTTTAATTTAGATACTGATTCTACACTCTTCTTTAAAGCATTTAATTCATTAAAAACAGCTTGACTTTTTTTACGATCATCCCAAAAATGTGAATCTGTTGTTTTTTCTTCTAATTCTTTAATTCTATCAGTCGTATGATTTGCTTCAAAGCGACCTCCATAAATCTAGTATTCTTTTTTTAAAATCTTGATAGTAATTTGTGATTTCATAAATCTCCATAGCATCTCTCCTATCATTCATATATCATTATAACATGTTTTTTATAAAAGAAAAAGCACCAAATGATATCATCTGAATATCTCTTTAATATTTGAATTTTTCACATATCATTTAATTATATTTGTCAACGAAAAGTAAATAGAATTGCAAAAGAGTGTCAGTTTTAAAAAAAGCATGCTAGAATAAAAGTATGAAACGCATTCATTTTTTAAAGACAGTATGGAGTGACATTATCTTATTAGAACAAGATAATACGTATGCACTGATCGATACTGGTTATGAAAATCAAAAAGAAGAAATTATTCAATATCTAAAAGAAAGGAGTATTACATCATTAGACTTCATTCTCATTACTCATTTTCATCGTGATCATTATGGAAGTTTAGAAGCGCTTATCGATACTATTCCAATTCAAACAGTATATATGAAGCCATATAGTGGTTTAGATGGTAAAACTGCAACAGGACAAATTTCTGATGAGAATTATCGTCAAACAGAAATGAATTACTATCAAAAATTATGTCAAAAAATACGAAAAAAAAGTAACCTCATAGAGATTACTAATTCATTAAAAACAATAGATTGGAATCAAATAAAACTTCACTTATATAATACAGAAAACAAATTAAAAACTATTTTTGAAGATCCAACACATCCCTATTATCATCAGTATAAAATCAGTGAAAATTTTAATAGTTGTGGAATTTTATTATCATATCAAAATAAAAAAATATATCTAGCCAGTGATCTAACTGATTACAAAACAGAAGAAAAAAATCTAGTCCTTTGTAATTATGAAATTGCGAAAAAAATACAAACAGTTGATATCTATAAATCTGCTCACCATGGATTAGATAATTGTAATACAAATCATACATTAGAACAATTATTGCCATGGATTACTATTACAACAAATACAAAAGACTATATTTTAAATACATCAACTTATTTAACAAGAATAAAACAGTTTAGAAAAGATGCGAAAGTATATTCTACAGAAGATGAAACAATCATTGTAAATTTAGATACAATGCAAATCAATGCATATAAAAACTAGGACACCAATTCCTAGTTTTTTACTTTTCTATTTTTTTAACACGTTGTTTTGAAACATCATATGTATATCCATCAGGAATAATATTACCATAATATACTTGATATAAAATTTGTGCAGCAGCATTCTTAAATGACATTTTTTGATATAATCTTGGATTTCCTTCTCCTCTATGTGCTTCCATATCAGTTAGAAGAAATTCATCTGGGTATGGAATATAATAATTGCCTTGTACTCCATACACTAATGTATTTGAATTATAACTCTTTAATTGAATCTTTGATACTGATTTTCCTTGATCTTTTGTTTTTTCATATTGTTTTATAAAGCAATAACCACAATCATGTAATTGTTGTTGTGTAATTTTTGTCATATAAGATAACGCACTTTCTCTAATTGCTGGCATATCCATGTTATGACTAATCTCATTTTCATTCATCTTTTTTACATTTACTTGTGTACGTGTTTTTGTTTCAATAGATTCTGACATCACATTCACCTCTTCTTAAGAGGCTATTATAACGGATTTAAGACAATTTTGCAAGTAGTAAGCATATAATTTTTAACTTATAAAAAAGAAACTATTTGTTAGTTTCTCGATACGCTTTACAGACTGCATCTAATTTTTGAACCATATTATCTACTTCATCAAAACTATGTAATCGGCATCCACTCGCCATGGCATGTCCTCCACCACCAAATTCTTGTGCTATCTCATTGATGATAGGTCCTCTAGAACGTAGACTACCACGAATTAAACCTGTTGTTTTATCATATGAGAAAAATCCCCAAGCAACGATCTCATCAATAAAATTAAAATTATTAATGGCATTCCCAGCTGTAGCTGCATCTACGTGTTCCTCATCTAATATTTCCTGTGGTAATTTTACATATCCAAAACCATGTTCTGTAACTGTTAAATGTCTTGCTAGATAACCTTGAAATTGAATTTCTTTTAATGGTCTCGTATATAAATATGGATATATTTTGGTAATATCTAAATTTGTTTCAGTTAATAATTTTGAAACATTTGAGAAAGTACGTGCTGTTGATGTTTTAAACATAAAACGATCTGTATCAGCCACAAGTCCAACATATAACTTTTCAGCTACTTCTAAACTCATTTTTAACTTAGAATAAAATATTAATTCCATTACCATTTCTGATGCACTACTATAATCTTCTCCAATCCATTCTAATTGACAGAATGTTTCAACATATGGATGATGATCAATTTTAATACTATCTTGAAATTTATGTGGATTCACACCATCTACTCGTTTCGCATCAGGGGTATCTAATACAATTAGTAAACTATCTTGATACATTTCTTCAGAGAAATTATCTAATGTTCCTAAATAACGAAACTTACTTGCAGGACATCCAACTGTATATACCTTTTTATTGGGAAATGTATTTAAAATAGCTTGTTTTAATCCTAAAGAAGAACCTAAAGCATCAGGGTCTGGTCCTACGTGTCTAGCAATTACAATGGTTTGATATTTTTTAATTTTCTTATATATTTTTTGATAAATAGACCTCTTAAACATAATTTCACTCTTCTCTATCTATCATTTTAAATGATATCATTTTTAGTGTCAAGAAAAGACTTGTATGAAACAAGCCTTTATTTAATTAATTCATAAGTATCTCTAGCAATCATAACTTCTTCATCCGTTGGAATAACATAACATGGAATACTAGAATCAGGTGCACTTACCATCTTTTCTTCTCCACGCATATCGTTTGCTTCTTCATCTACTTTTACACCAAGGGCATGTAGAGAATCCATAATTTGTTTTCTTGTTAAACTAGAGTTTTCTCCAAGTCCTGCAGTAAATACAATTGCATCACATCCATCTAACAATACATAGTATTTTGCAATGTATTCAACAACACGTTTTACATACATTTTTTGAGCAAGAAGACATAATTCATCTCCAGCTTCCATACCAGCTTCAATATCTCTTGCATCACTTTTTCCTTTACTAATTCCATAAAGTCCGCTTTGCTTATTTAAGATATTATCTACTTCTTGTAAAGTCATTCCAGATTTTTCCATAACATATGGAATCATTGAATAATCTATGTCTCCAGAACGTGTTCCCATCATAATACCAGCATTTGGTGTAAATCCCATAGAAGTATCAATACATTTTCCATTTAATACAGCACTGACACTTCCTCCACTACCAATATGACAAGTAATAATCTTTGTATCCGTTCTACCTAAAATTTCATTCATACGTTGTGATACATACTTATGACTTGTTCCATGGAATCCATATTTACGTACTCCATATTTCTCATACCATTCCATTGGTACAGAATATAAATAATTTTCTTTTGGCATAGTTTGATGGAATGCCGTATCAAATACAGCTACTGCCTTTGCATTTGGAATCATTTTTTCAAATGCACGAATTCCAGTAATTCCAGCTGGGTTATGAAGTGGTGCTAAAGGAATTAACTCTTGTAATTTCTCCATCACTTCTTCATCGATTAATACACTTGAATTAAATTTATCTCCACCGTGTACTGTACGATGTCCAATTCCTTTAATCTCATCTAGAGATTCTACAATATGACGATCTAATAATTCTTGTACTAAAATTTGTACAGCTACTTCATGATTTGGTAAATCTACTTCTTTTTTAATCTTTTCCCCATTTAATTTTAATGTATAAAATCCCCCATCAATTCCAATACGTTCAAATGTACCTTGAATTAATACTTTTTCTTCAGGCATTTCATATGCTTGAAACTTTAAAGATGAACTACCACAGTTTACTGATAATATTTTCATAATTTTCCTTCTTTCTATTTTAATTTCATAGTTGGGAATAAAATAACTTCACGAATTGATTCACTACCTGTTAGTAACATGACTAAACGATCAATTCCCATTCCCATACCACCAGCAGGTGGCATACCATATTCTAATGCTTCTACGAAATCTAAATCCATTTCATTGGCTTCTTCATTTCCAAGTTCACGTTCTTTTAATTGATTTTCAAAACGTTCATATTGATCGATTGGATCATTTAATTCTGTAAAGGCATTGGCATATTCGCTACCTAAAATAAATAATTCAAAACGTTGTGTAAATCTTGGATCCTTTGGATCTTTTTTAGCAAGTGGACTAATCTCAATTGGATGTCCATAGATAAATGTAGGTTCTACAATTGTCTCTTCTACGTATTTTTCAAAGAATGCATTTACGATATGACCATATGAGAAATGTTCTTCTACAACAATCTCATGTTCTTGTGCTAATTTCTTAGCTTCTTCAAATGTCATATCACTTGCAAAATCAATTCCAGTTGCATTCTTAATGGCATCCGTCATAGAAATTCTTTTATACTTTGGAGCAAGTGAAATCTTATGTCCTTTAAATTCTACTTCATAAGTTCCATTTACTTCCATACAAGCATTAGAAACAATACCTTCTGTTAAATCCATCATACCCTCTAAATCACTATATGCTTTATATACTTCAATTGTCGTAAATTCAGGATTATGTTTACGATCCATACCCTCATTTCTAAATAAACGACCTATTTCATATACCGCATCCATACCACCAACTAATAATCTCTTAAGTGGTAATTCCGTTGCGATTCTAAGATACATATCAATATCTAATGTATTATGATGTGTAATGAATGGTCTTGCTGCAGCTCCTCCTAAAATAGTACCTAATACAGGTGTTTCTACCTCAACATATCCTAAATTATCTAAATAGTGTTGAATCGAACGAATAATTTTTGGACGAGCAAAAGCAACCCTTCTCGCATCTTCATTCATAATTAAATCAACATAACGACGACGATATCTCTCTTCTGTATCAGTCAGTCCATGGAATTTTTCTGGAAGTGGTTTTAATGCTTTTACTAAATGAATATAGTGTTCTGCACGAATGCTTAATTCTCCCATATCTGTACGGAATACAGTACCCTTAATTCCTACAATATCTCCAATATCTGCTTTTTTAAATAAAGTGTATTCTTCTTCTCCTACAACATCTTGTCTTACATAAATTTGAATTTGTCCATATTTATCTTGAATATGCATAAATCCTACTTTTCCTTTACGACGACGTGTCATAATACGACCAGCAATGGTAACTTCTTCTAAGTCCATTTCATGTAGTTCTTCTTTTGAATATTGTGCATACTTTTCTTTAATTTCCTTTGAATTTGTAGTCACATCAAAACGATGTCCAAATGGATCAATTCCTAAACTTTCTAATTCTTTTGCTTTTTCACGACGAACTAATTCTTGTTCTGTAAACTTTCTTTCTTCCATGTTTATTCCTCCTAAACTTCTATCACTCTCGTATGTGATAGTCTTTCGTGTAATCCCACTCCGTCTTTCCTATATAATACCATAAAAACACTAAAAATAACTAGTGCTAGTTGGATAATTCCTAAAATACTAATCATTAATAAATATAAAATTCCAGGAACTATGTAAATAAATAACAATGATAAAAATAAATATAACAATCCATTTAAAACAACATTACGAATTACTAAACTATGTATCGATGCTTCTTCTCCACTTTCATCGACCACTCTAATTTTCATTAGAGCTTTTCCAAATGTCTTTCCTTCCATAAAATATGGAATAAATACAAAATAGATAAAGACAAACACAAGATTAATAAATCCTACGGCAACATGTTCTCTATCAATATCTTGTGATATTTCACTCAAATGAAATAAATAACTAGTAATACTTGTCTCTCTCATCACTGCTTTTTCATTCATCTCACTTAATTCTAATCGCAATGCTTTTTCATTTTCTGTAACATTGGTAAGCATAGCTCCGATTCCAATAAACACAAATAAAATAAACATATCGATTAAATAAGCACAAATACGCTTCTTAGTACTAGCTTTCATACCCATTCTCCTTTTTAAATTCTTTTAATAATTTTAACACTTCTTCTTTTGTCTTCGCACCAAACAATGCCTGTTTTAATTGATTACTATGAGGTACATATTTTAAATACCAAGCAGCATGCGTACGAAGTTCTAAGATTGCAACTTTCTCAGGTTTTATCTGCAATAAATAATTCATATGTTTTTCAATCATCTGAAAACGTTCTTCTATCGTAACTGGTATCGGTTCTTTACCATATTCTAAATAATTCACACAATCTCTAATCAACCAAGGATTACCAAGACAACCACGGCCGATCATT
>ULML01008611.1_pt1 | contig 15386 bp, 9 predicted proteins | sample 1951651 | NCBI WGS metagenome assembly ULML01 (sample SAMEA4835549, study PRJEB28245) | human gut metagenome | biome: gut microbiome; material: fecal sample | place: Denmark | collected 2008
CCCGTCGACGACAAGCCACGGACATGGGGCAAGTTTGACAGCGGCAACCTACGGTGTGTTGTCGACACATGGGACAACGAATATATCCACGTCACGGAAGAACGCGGCGGCTTGCCGCTGACCGTGTGCTACGGACAGCAAAACGTCTATCTGACACGCGAAGGCCGTGGCGACTGGTCGTATCTGTCGTTGCTGCTCAGACGTGGCGTGCAGCTCAACCTCGTGCGCGTGCGCTATGACGGCGAAATCTGTATGCCGGAACTGATAATCTACGAGCCCGACTATCTTGTGAACGTCACGACCATTGCTTCGTGTTTCGAAACCTATGCTGAATCGCCGCTTGTGGCTTTGGTCAATAAATTCAAGCCGCAGCCCAACACCTTGCCCATACATCTTGGAAATCTTTCCGGGCAGTATCTCGACGAGACGGTGCATCGTAGCACCCGCTCGTTTGAGGAAGGAATGATGGACTTTTTCAGAAACAATGCCGTGGGGCTTGTGGCGTGCGACGCCATGCGAAGCCGGGAAGACGTGGCGAAATTCTATGCCGACGCGCGTATGCAGAAAAGCAATGTCGAGAAACTTATAGGCAATGACTTGCCCAAAGCCGTTGGCGGCATTGACATGAGGAAGGCAGTGCTCGAACCCACATTCTTCAGCGAAGTGCTTGGCATACAAGGGCGTCTCGACCTGTTGGTGGAAAAAGACGGCGAGGCGGTAATTGTGGAGCAGAAATCAGGAAAAGGAGCGTTTGTGCCGACCGCCTCGCCACATTATGATCCAAACCGTCCAAAGCCACAGGAGAAACATCTGGTGCAGCTGATGCTCTACCGCGCTCTGTTTGTCTATGAGTTTGACAAATATGCCGGACAGCTGCGCCACGTCATACTCCTCTATTCGCGTTATCCCGAGGGCCTTGTGTCAACGGCACAGCGTCCGGAACTGATGCTTAGGGCCATACGGATGCGCAACTTGTTGGCATATAGCGAAATCCTATATGCTTCAGAGGGTGTCGGGATGCTTGACGGACTGACCCCTGAACTGTTGAATGAGAAAAACTCCAACGGCGTGTTGTGGACAAGATACACCCGGCCCGAGCTCAACGAAGTGCTGTCGCCGATACAGAATGCGTCGCCGTTGGAACGCGTCTATTTCTTCCGTTTTATGCAGTTTCTCGAAAAAGAGCATCTGCTGTCGAAGATAGGCAACAAAATCAAGGACAACAGCGGGTTTGCATCAATCTGGCTCGATTCGCTCGAAGACAAGATTGCTTCAGGCGGCATCTATTGCAACCTCATACTCGACACAGCAGCTTTTGCCGATTCTCCGGTGACCGACGTGACACTGCGGTTTGCCGATACTGACGCCGCCGACACCTCTAATTTCCGGGTGGGCGACATCGTGGTGCTTTATCCGTATAAAGAAAACACCGAGCCCAACGCCTGCGCATGGATGGTGGAACGCGGCACGATAGCCGATATCAGTGTATACGGCGTCAGGGTGGCACTTCGCAATCCGCAGACAGACAGCCGCGTGTTTCCTCAGACCGACGGCATTCGCTGGGCGATAGAGCACGATTTGTTTGACTCGTCGACAAATGCCCTTTATGCAGGGATGCACAGTTTCCTGACCGCACCCATACGGCGGCGCGATATGCTGCTGTTGCAGCGCATGCCCGAGATCGATGCCGGCAGATTCCGCAAGGGCGACTACGGCGATTTCAACACCCTCGTGGAGAGAGCGAAGCAAGCCCGTGAGCTGTTTCTTGTGATAGGCCCTCCAGGCACCGGCAAGACGTCGTTCGGACTGCTTAACATCTTGCGTGAGGAACTGCTTGAGGCAGACACCAGCATACTGCTGCTGTCGTACACCAACAGGGCGGTGGACGAAATTTGCAGCAAACTTAAAGAACAGGGCATCGATTTCATACGTATCGGTTCGGAGATTTCGTGCGACAAGGCGTATCACGCAAACCTTCTTCGCAACAAAATCCAGCAGTGCCGCACGGGCGACGCTGTGGCGGGAACACTGAAAGACGCGCGTGTGGTCTGTGCCACCACCGCAGCGCTTAACTCCAATGTCAATCTGTTTAAAATCAAACGTTTCGACCTTGCTATTGTCGATGAGGCGTCGCAAATCCTCGAACCCCACCTGCTGGGGCTGATGTGCGCGCGCTCAGGTAATGCCGACGCCATCTCACGCTTCGTGCTTATTGGCGACCACAAGCAGTTGCCAGCCGTTGTGCAGCAGACCGAAGCAGAGTCGAGAGTGACAGAGCCGGAGCTGCTGTCAATTGGACTGACCGACTGCCGCCGCTCACTGTTTGAGAGGTTGCTGTCGTCGTTTAAAACCGTTGACGGATATGATTGTCGCTATGTTTATATGCTTACACGTCAAGGTCGTATGCATCGCGACATAGCCGACTTTCCCAATGAGGCGTTCTATGGCGGCAGACTTGACGTGGTGCCGTTGCCGCATCAGCTGGCGGCAAACACAGCCTGCACGTCGACCGACGGCATCTGCCGACTGCTGCAATTGCGCAGGGTGGCATTTGTGGCATCGGAGAAGCCAGAAATGTCGGTTTCAGCAAAGACCAATCAGGTGGAGTCCGACATGATAGCCGCTATGGTGGAGAGAATCTTCAGGCAGGCAGACCACTTCGACGACAGTGCGACGGTAGGAGTTATCGTGCCTTACCGCAACCAGATTGCAACCGTAAGAAACGCAATCGACAGATATGGCATCCCGGCGTTGCACTCCATAACAATCGACACCGTGGAACGCTTTCAGGGCAGCCAGCGCGACTACATAATCTACGGACTTACAGTGCAGCAGCGATGTCAGTTGAACTTTTTGACCGACAACGTATTTGAAGAAGACGGAACACTCATCGACCGTAAACTCAACGTGGCGATGACACGCGCCCGCAAGCATCTGACAATTGTCGGAAATCCCGACATCCTCGCCGGGAGCGCAGTCTATCGCAGGCTGATGGATTTTATGAAGAGCAGGGGCTGCTATTTCAATGTCGCGTGTGAAAAATTCTGCGCTGGAGATTTCAGCGTTTAGGCGTGTCCTGCAAAAAGATAAACATCAGATATTGCTACTTTTGCCGACCAATCGGCGAAAAAAGTGAAGCGGTTAACATATTTTTGTGGGTAGAAGCTGAAAAAAGTGATAAATATCATAGGTTTTGGCTGATAGAGTGATTAATTTTGCATTCGGAAAAATAGAACTATACATATTAAACGCTGTTAAGAAATAGAAAAAATTCAATCTATAGGTATGAAAATTAAGACAGTTATTGGACTGACAAAGCGAGTGGCTTTGTTAGGTTTGGTTTTGGGTGTCAGCATGACCTCATGTGGCAAGAAAGACCAGCAGGGACAGCAGCAACAGGCTGCTCCGCAAATCGGGTTTATCACAGTAACCAAGTCGAGTGCAGATTTGGAAAGCGTTTACCCGGCAACGATTAAGGGACAGAAGGATGTGCAGATACGTCCACAAGTTTCAGGATTCATTACAAAGGTTTGTGTAGACGAAGGTCAGCAAGTGTCGGCAGGACAGGTGTTGTTTGTAATCGATCAAGTGCAGTATGAGGCAGCGGTAAACCAGTGCAAGGCATCCGTTGCGGCAGCTCAGCAGCAGGTCAACAGCGCTCAGATTACCGCCAACAACAAGAAAAAACTTTTTGAGAAAAACGTGATCAGCGACTACGAGAACCAATTGGCTCAAAACGACCTCGCAGCAGCCAAAGCACAGCTGGCGCAAGCCCGTGCAGCGCTTGTCAATGCAGAGAAGAACCTCTCTTATACAGTAGTGAAGGCTCCGTCGGCAGGTTATGTCGGCTCGATTCCAAACCGTGAGGGTTCGCTTGCAAGCCCGTCTTCACAACAGCCTCTCACCACAATTTCCGACATCTCAGAGGTTTATGCCTACATTTCGTTCAACGAAAAGCAAGTGCTTGAGATGACACAAAACGGCAGCGTATCGCTTGCTAAGGCGCTCAGCGAGCTTCCAGCAGCAAAATTGAAACTCTCTGACGGCAGCTACTATTCAGAATTGGGCAAATTCTCGACGATGACAGGTATGCTCGACAACACCACCGGTTCGGCATCGGTGCGCGTGGCGTTCAAAAACCAGAACGGAATGCTCCGCAGTGGTTCTACAGGCTCTGTTGTCATCCCGGCACACTACGACAACGTAATCATTATACCTCAGTCGGCAACCACCGAATTGCAGGACAAGAAATTCGCATACGTTGTTGACAAGGCTGGCAAAGTCACCGCACGCCCAATCGAGGTGCTTGCAAACAACGACGGACAAAACTACGTGGTTACCAGTGGACTTGAGAACGGCGAACATGTCGTGGTTCAAGGTGTAGGCGTAAGCGTCCGCGAAGGTGTGCAGATCACTCCGGTCGACATGACAGGCAAGGATCTCAGCCAAGCAGCAGGCGCACAGCAGAAGTAACAGGAAAACAATAAGGAAAATTAGAATAAAGAGAAATGAAATTAGATACGTTTATCAACCGGCCGGTGCTCTCGACCGTGATATCCATCTTCATTGTGATTTTGGGTGTCGTCGGAATGTTGTGGTTGCCAATCACGCAGTATCCTGACATTGCGCCTCCAACAATCCAGGTTTCGACAACCTATACCGGTGCCGACGCCAAGACTGTGCTCAACTCCGTGATTGCGCCTATCGAGGAGCAAATCAATGGTGCTGAAGGCATGACATATATCCAATCAACGGCAACCAATACAGGTAGCGCCACGATTACAGTTTATTTCGAGCAGGGCTTCGACCCCGACATGGCTGCCGTCGATGTACAGAACCGTGTGGCAAAGGCACAGAGTATGCTTCCTGCCGAGGTGACAAGAGTGGGTGTTATTACGCAGAAGCGACAGACGTCAATGCTGCTTGTGTTCTCGCTCCTTTCTCCAGACGGCAAGTTTGAGCAGGAATTCATCGAGAACTATATGAAAATCAACGTCATCCCGCAGATTCAGCGTGTGAACGGCGTGGGCGACGCGATGGTGATGGGTGCCGACTACTCTATGCGTATCTGGCTTAAGCCAGACGCCATGGCACAGCACAACCTTATGCCTTCCGATGTAAGTGCGGCTCTCGCCGACCAGAACATCGAGGCTGCTCCGGGTCAGTTCGGTGAAAACGGCGGAACGGCATTCCAATATGTGATGCGCTACCGCGGACGTCTGATTACTCCAGAAGAGTTTGACAAGATTATCATCCGCGCCGACAAAGACGGCAACGTCCTCTATCTGAAAGACGTGGCAACGATGGAGCTTGGCCGTGTAAGCTACGGCTTCAAGGGCAAGACAAACGGTCATCCAGCCGCTTCCGCCATCATCTTCCAGACTGCGGGCTCCAATGCGACTCAGGTTATCAAGGACGTTGAGGCAAAAATCAATGAGGCCGGGGAAGGGCTTCCAAACGGATTGGAATTCAACGTTTCAATGAACACCAACGACTTCCTATACGCATCAATCGAAGAGGTTATTAAGACCCTTATCGAGGCGTTTATCCTCGTGTTTCTTGTGGTTTACGTGTTCCTTCAGGACTTGCGTTCAACTATTATTCCGGCAATCGCCATTCCGGTGGCGTTGATTGGTACGTTCTTCGGACTTTATTTGATTGGTTTCTCAATCAACTTGTTGACACTCTCGGCATTGGTGCTCGCCATTGCGATTGTGGTCGACGATGCGATTGTGGTGGTCGAGGCGGTCCATGCCAAACTCGACGAGGGCTACACCTCGGCACGTATGGCTGCAATCGACGCTATGCGTGAGATAGGCGGCGCGATTGTCTCAATCACCCTTGTCATGATGCTCGTGTTTATTCCAGTGTCGTTCATGTCAGGAACGTCGGGCGTGTTCTATCGCCAGTTTGGTTTGACAATGGCAATTGCCATCGGACTGTCGGCATTGAACGCATTGACCCTGTCGCCGGCTTTGTGTGCGGTGTTCCTGAAACCTCACAAGGCAGATGGCGGCTCCAAGAAAGTGTCGTTTGTAAAGGCATTCCACGAAGGATTCAACCGCAATTATGAGAAACTGCTCGTCCGCTACAAAAAATGGGCAGGATTCTTCATCAATCATAAAATCACGGCATTCGGCGTTGTGGCAGCCAGCATCGTGGCGCTTGCCGCAATGATGATGACCACGTCGACCGCTTTGGTTCCTAATGAGGACACCGGCGTGTTGTTCTGTATGGTCAACATGCCGCCTGCAACGTCGCTTGATAAAACAGAGGCCACACTTGCCAAGGTGGACAAGATTCTTGCCGCCAATCCGGCAGTCGAGTCGCGTACGGAGATTCTTGGTTACAGCTTTATCGCCGGTCAGGGCAACACGTACGGTACGTTTATCGTAAAGCTCAAGGACTGGAGCGAACGTGAGAAAGGACAGGATGCAACAAGCGTGCTCGGACAGCTTTACGGCGCAGTGGGTCAGCAGATAAAAGACGCCACAGTGATGATGTTCCAACCACCGATGATTTCCGGTTATTCGGTAACCAGCGGTTTCGAGCTTCAGCTGCAAGACAAGACTGGTGGCGACATCAACAAGTTTTTCCAGATTTATCAGCAATTCATCGGCGCGCTCAACCAGCGTCCGGAAATCCAGCAGGCTTACTCAACGTTTAACCCGACATTCCCGCAGTATATGGTCAATGTCGATGTTGCCAAGACCAAGCAGGCGGGAATCAGCCCGAGCGTTGTGTTGTCGACGCTGCAAGGCTACTACGGCGGTATGTATGTGTCGAACTTCAACCGCTTCGGTAAACTTTACCGTGTGATGATGCAGGCCGATCCAAGCGCGCGTATCTCACCGGAAACGCTGAATCAGGTGAAAGTGCGTGTAGGCAACGAAATGTCGCCTATCACCAACTTCATCACGCTTGAGCGCGTCTACGGACCAGATATCATCTCGCGCTTCAACCTGTTTACCTCGATTTCTGTCAGCGGTACGCCAAATCCAGGCTACAGTAACGGTGACGCCATCAAGGCCATCCAGGAAGTAGCGGCACAGACATTGCCTATGGGCTACGGCTATGAGTTCTCAGGAATGACGCGTGAGGAGCAGAATTCATCAGCGGCGTCGACTGCAATCGTGTTCGGACTTTGTCTGCTCTTTGTCTACCTGCTTCTGTCGGCACAATATGAAAGCTATATCCTGCCGCTGTCGGTTATCTTGTCTATTCCGTTGGGCTTGATGGGATCATTCCTCTTTGCGAAGATTTTTGGTGTGAACAACAACATCTATCTGCAAATCGGTTTGATCATGCTTATCGGTCTGTTGGCAAAGAACGCCATCCTTATTGTAGAGTTCGCTCTTGACCGCCGCAAGACGGGAATGAGCATCGTGGGCGCCGCTATCGCCGGTGCGGCAGCGCGTCTGCGTCCTATTTTGATGACAGGCTTCGCAATGATTATCGGTCTGTTGCCGCTGATGCTTGCCAACGGTGTAGGCGCCAACGGTAACCGTTCGCTTGGAACCGGTGCTGTCGGCGGTATGTTGATTGGTATGATTCTTCAGGTGCTTATCGTTCCGGCATTGTTCGTTGCGTTCCAAAAGATTCAGGAGAAGATACAGCCGCTGAAGTGGAAGGACACAGACAACGCTGAAATCGACGATCAGATTGAGCAATATTCACGCAATTAATAAAGAGTGAAATCAATGAATAAAAGCAAATTATTAAGTGCAGCACTCGTAGTGGCAATCGCCACTACGACGGCAAGCTGCCATATCTATAAGAAATTCGAGATGCCAGAGGAAGGCATCGCCGGTGAGGTCGCCGCAGCCCAGAAAGAGGCTGTCGACTCAACGGCTCTCGGCAATGTGAAATGGGAACAGGTGTTTACCGACCCGCAGTTGCAGGCACTCATTCAGATAGCTCTCGACAGCAATGTCGATCTTGAGAACGCCCGTCTGAATGTGGATATCGCCAAAGCTCAGCTGCAGGGCGCCAAGCTCAGCTATCTGCCGAGCGTGGCTTTGACACCCAATGGCGGAACGGCTTCCTATGGAGGCTCGAAAATAACGAAAGACTCGTGGTCGTACACCATCCCGGCTACCGCAAGCTGGGAAATCGACGTGTTCGGAAAGTTGCTCAACAACAAGCGCAACGCCGAGGCGGCGGTGCTTCAGACAGAGGCATACCGTCAGGCAGTGCGCTCGCAGATAATCAGTGGAGTGGCAAACTGCTACTACACCATCGCAATGCTCCAGCGTCAGTTGCAGATTCTCAACGAGACATCGGCAATCTGGCAGGAAAGCATCAAGACGATGCAGGATTTGAAAGAGGCAGGACGCTACAACGAAGTGGCAGTGGTGCAGAGCAAGGCCAACTATGCAAGCCTGCTCGCAACCATACCGCAAGTAGAGGAGTCGCTTCATCAGGTCAACAGCAGCCTGTCGCTGCTCTTGAACCGTCCGCAGCAGACATGGGTTGTCGACTCATCCTATGAGCCGAGTTTCCCGGAATATATGGAGAAAGGCGTGCCGATGTCGTATCTTGCGGCCCGTCCAGACGTGCAGGCAGCAGAGCAGTCGCTCGCAATGGCATATTACGCCACCAACACAGCGCGTGCGGCATTCTATCCAAGCCTTGTAATTTCGGCAGGCGGCGGCTTCACCAACCTGCTCGGAAGCGTTATCGTCAACCCTGGCAAATGGTTCTATCAGCTTGCCGGACAGCTAACGGCGCCCCTCTTCAGCCGCGGACGCAACATCGCCACGCTGAAGGCAGCCAAACTGCAGCAGCAGCAGACGCTCAACACGTTTGAGCACACAGTGCTTGCCGCTGGAGCTGAAGTGGGCGACGCTTTGGTGAGCTACAACAAGAACAAGCAGCGCAGCGCTCTGCTCGTCGACCAGGTTGACAACCTGTCGAAAGCCGTTGAATACAACAACGACCTTATGAAGTACAGCACAGCCACCTATCTGGAAGTGCTTACGGCACAACAGTCGCTTCTCAACGCACAAATGTCGCAGCTGCAATGTGAACTTCAAGTGCGTCAGGCAGCCATCAGCCTCTATCAGGCTCTCGGCGGCGGACGTTGATATAATATTAATTACCTTAATCAGAAACACAATGATTAGTCCATTAGCATTTGTTGACCCGACAGCGAAAATCGGCGACAACGTAACAATTTATCCTTTCGCTTTTATCGACAAGGATGTGGAGATAGGCGACGGATGCATCGTGATGCCTAATGCCAGCATTATGCAAGGCGCGCGCCTCGGCAAGAATGTGAAGGTGTATAATAACGCAATCGTAAGCGCGTCGCCTCAAGACTTCCGCTGGAAAGGCGAAATGTCGTACGTCATCATCGGCGACAACACCGTGATACGCGAGATGGCGATAATCAACCGCAGCATCCACGAGGGCGGCGCCACCAAGGTGGGCGCAAACTCGTTTGTGCTTGCGGATTCGCACATCGGCCACGACAGCGAGATCAGCGACCATTGCGTGGTTGGCAACAACGTGCAGATTGCCGGAGATGTGTTTATCGACTCTTGCTCGATTCTTTCCACCGGCGTGAAAGTGTTTGAAAACAGCCACATTGGTAAATGGGTGTTTGTCAAAGGTGGATGCCGCGTTTCGGGCAATGTGCCTCCTTTCATCATCCTTGCCCACAATCCGGCTGTCTATTATGGCGTGAACGCAACGATTATGCGGCATAAGGACAACTTCAATGAAGAAGAAATCGACGATATCGCAAAAGCATACCGCCACATCTATCAGTGCAACGTGTCGCTCTTCAACGCCGTAAAACGCATTGAGGCCGACATCCCTGAAAGTAAGTCGCGTGATGCCATCCTTGATTTCATCAAGAAGAACGACAACAAGATTGTAGCATTGCCTAAACTGGACATGTATTAACGGTCGCAGTTGCAGACCATAAAAAGCGAGGCTGGGCAGAAATTGCCTGGTCTCGCTTCTTTTCGCGTTTAAGGCTCTTCTGAGTCAAAAAAAATATGTTGCTGTCTGATAGAATGTTGGCATTCTTAGCTCAATTTTTTTGAAAAAAATATCCCGAAAATTTTGTGGGATAGAAAAAAAGCATTACCTTTGCAACCGAAATCAACAAAACGTTGACTCCGTAGCTCAGTTGGTAGAGCAAATGACTCTTAATCATTGGGTCGAGAGTTCGAGCCTCTCCGGGGTCACAAAGCAGTCGCTGAAAAGTGACTGCTTTTTTTATTTCTGCCGACCACAGGCTGTGGCGTACCTCCAGCACGCATCCGCGCGTACCGGGTTATGGAAGAGTGTTGTCGCTCCGCGACGATGGACATACCGATGTGGGACGGTTTTGTCAATGTCAATCAAATGGCGAGGGCAACCGCCGAAGAGCGGTTGTATAAATCAAGGAAAATATTTTTGCAAGAAATTTTGCATCGGCGATTTCGGGAAAGTTGAGTCTGCGGAATCGCAATCATCCTGGAGAAGCCGTTCGTACCTCCCCGCAGCATCTTTCTACAACCGCTCTTCGGCGGTTTCCCCTACGCGCAGCATCTCTCTGCAACCGCTCTTTGGGTGTTTTAGAGGATAATAGGAGATATTATTTTTATTGTGTTTGATTTGCGTTAACTTTGCCGTCGTTAAAGGATTCGGATATGGATATAACGCAAGGCCTTGTCGGATGCTGTCTTACCGTTGTGAATGTAGTTGCATTCATCGTGTATGGCATAGACAAATATAGGGCACGAAACGGCAAATGGCGCATACCGGAGGCAACGTTGCTGATGCTGGCGGTTGTGGGCGGAAGCGTCGGAGCGTGGCTCGGCATGAAGGCGTGGCATCACAAGACAAGGCACAGGAAGTTTCGGTATGGTGTCCCGGCAATTCTGCTGTTGCAGATTGTGGTGGCGACTCTTTTATATGTGAATCATTGTGTGGGAAAATGTTATTAAAACTACTGATAATATGAAACTGAACAAAATACACCATGTGGCAGTGATTTGCTCCGACTATGAGCGGTCGAAGCGTTTCTATGTAGACGTGCTCGGTTTGAAGATTGTGAGCGAGCACTATCGTAAGGAGCGCGACTCCTGGAAGGCAGACTGCTGGCTCGGCGGAACGTATGTTGTGGAGCTGTTCTCTTTTCCGAATACTCCAGCGCGTCCTTCCCGTCCGGAAGCCGCCGGTCTGCGCCATCTTGCCTTCGAGGTCGACGACGTTGCCGCAGCTGTAGGCGAGGTTGAGGGAAAAGGCGTAGCCTGCGAGCCGATACGTACGGATGAATATACCGGCAAACGGTTTGTGTTTTTCAGCGATCCTGACGGGTTGCCGATTGAATTGTATGAGAAGTGATGCGGAATTGCAGTCAAAATGCAGCAATAAGCAGGTGATGTGGCGAAGATGAGAGGCAGGCAACCGGTACGTGTACAATATTACGACTCGCCGTGCGGAGAGATGGTCTTGGCGTCTGTGGGAGAGGCTTTGTGTCTGTGCGACTGGAACGGGATGCCATGCGCCTGCCGCAATAAGCGCCGGCTTGCGCGCCGGCTGAATGCGGAATTTCTGGTTGAAACATCCGCCGTGCTCGAGCAAGCGAAGAAACAACTTGAAGACTACTTTGCATGTCGCCGCAAGGCTTTCGACATCCCGCTGCGTCTTGTGGGAACGGATTTCCAACAGCAAGTGTGGGAAGCATTGCTCGGCATACCATACGGAGAGACTGTGAGCTACAAAGATATTGCCCTGAGAGTTGGCAATCCTGAAGGCGTCAGAGCCGTGGCGCAAGCCGTAGGGGCAAACGGCATAGCAATTTTTATTCCATGCCATCGCGTCGTGGGCAGCAACCATTCCCTGACCGGCTTTGCCGGAGGATTGGAGGCAAAAAGAATGTTGCTTGAAATAGAAAACAAAAACAAAACGAAGATATTATGACCATACATCAGATTGCGTTCAGTCCCACTGGAGGCACACGCCGCGTCAGCGAGCTGCTGTGCAGCGGCATTGAGGCAAAAAGCATACTTACAGAACTTTGTGTAAAAGAAGAAGAGCTGTGCTTGCCAAGTATAGCAGCCGGCGACTTGGTGGTTGTCTCGATGCCGGTATATGCCGGGCGCGTGCCGGCATTGGCTGTGGAAAGGCTGAATGCCGTTGAGTCAAACGGTGCCACCTGTGTGATTGTCGCCGTTTACGGCAACAGAGCTTACGAGGATGCTTTGGTTGAAATGCAGGATGTGGCGACAGCGCAGGGATTCAACGTTGTAGCAGCCGTTGCCGCCAACGCAGAGCACAGCATTTGCCGTATGTACGGCGCCGGCAGGCCTGACGCAGTCGATGCCGGAGAGCTGGCATCCTTTGGCAGAGCCATTCTTGAGAGGGTGCAAGGCGGCAAACCGTTCGGCCGTCTCGCATTGCCAGGCAACCGCCCGTACAAGCAAGGCTGCAGCGGACCTTTTCCTGTGGCAAACCAAGACTGTACGGAATGCGGTGTCTGCGCGAGCCAATGCCCGACAGGTGCAATATCTGCCGACAATCCAAAAGACAACAACAACCAGCTCTGCATCGGCTGTATGCGGTGCGTGTCGGTCTGCCCGTCGCATGCGAGGGGCATCGGCGAGTCTCTGAAAGTGTTGGCAGCCCGCCTTGAACCGCTCTGCCGTGATAGGAAAAAGAACGAGTTGTTTTTGTGTTAAGCTTTTCCCGGCTTCACGCGGTTTCTTTCGAGCTCCTGAAGGCTTTCCATCTTCTTTGACTCAAGAAACTCGTAGATGCCGCACAAGTGCTCGCGTACGCGGCCGTGGCCGAATTCGTATACCTTGCTGACAAGTCCGTCGAGGAAGTCGCGGTCGTGACTCACCACGATTAAAGTGCCGTCGAAGTCCAGCAAGGCTTGTTTGAGTACGTCCTTTGTTTTGAGGTCAAGGTGGTTGGTCGGCTCGTCAAGGATAAGCAGGTTGACGGGCTCCAACAGGAGTTTGAGTATGGCAAGGCGAGTGCGTTCACCTCCAGACAGCACCTTCACTTTCTTTGTCGACTCCTCTCCTCCGAACATAAATGCGCCGAGAAGGTCGCGAATCTTGTTGCGCACATCGCCTTTAGCCACGTCGTCGATGGTCTGGAACACCGTTAGCTCGCCGTCGAGCAGCGAAGCTTGGTTTTGTGCGAAGTAGCCAATCTGCACGTTGTGTCCGAGTTCGAGTTTTCCTTCGTTTTGCAGTTGCCCCATAATGCATTTCACGAGAGTCGACTTTCCTTCACCGTTTCGCCCCACGAAGGCAATCTTGTCGCCGCGTTCAACGGTAAGGTTGACACCGCTGAAAACATTCTTGCCGTCGAACGACATTGCCACATCGCTCATTTGCACAGGGTAGGCACCGCTGCGCGGACTCGGAGGAAACTTCAGCCGGAGTCGGCTTGTGTCTTCCTCGTCCACCTCTATGAGTTGGAGTTTCTCAAGCATCTTTACGCGGCTCTGCACCTGCAGAGTCTTGGAATACGTGCCTTTGAAACGCTCGATGAATTCCTTTGTGTCGGCAATCATCTTCTGCTGCTCCTCATATTGTTTCATCTGCTGTTCGCGACGCTCCTTGCGCAACTCCAGATATTGGCTGTAAGTTGCCTTGTAGTCGTATATCCGTCCCATTGTCACCTCGATTGTGCGAGTGGTTATGTCGTCGACAAACTTGCGGTCGTGGCTTATCACCACCACGGCTTTTGAACTGTTGCAGATAAAGTCCTCAAGCCATCCAATCGACTCGATGTCGAGGTGGTTTGTAGGCTCGTCAAGAAGCAGCACGTCGGGCGACTTGAGCAGCAGTTTTGCAAGCTCGATGCGCATGCGCCATCCGCCCGAAAACTCGCTGGTTGGGCGGTTGAAGTCCTCGCGCTCGAAGCCCAGACCGAGAAGCGTTTTCTCAACATCCTCCTCGAAATGAGTCATGTCGATTGCATAGAACTTCTCAGAAAGCGTTGACACATTCTCGATGAGCTGCATGTATTCATCGCTGTCATAGTCGGTGCGTGTCAAGAGCTCGTTGTTGATGCGGTCTATCTCCGCCTGGATTTGGTGCAGATGAGCGAAAGCCTGGCATGTCTCCTCAAACACGGTGCGGCCGTCCTCGGTCATCAAATGTTGGGGAAGATAGGCGATTACGCAATCTTTAGGCGCGGAGACAGAGCCGCGTGTGGCTGTCCGCACGCCGGCGATAATCTTCAGCAAAGTGCTCTTTCCTGCGCCGTTCTTGCCCATAAGGGCTATACGGTCTTTCTCGTTTATCTGAAAGGAAATATCCTTGAATAGGGTGGTGCCGCCAAATTCGACGGTCAGTCCATCAACTGTAATCATAAATGTTTCTTGTGGTTGTTGAAAAAACGCTGCTAAAGCATATGCATGCCGCTTTCTTTCTGCAAAGGTAGTGTTTTTCTTGGGAATTCGGCGGTTTGCCGGGTGAATCAGGTGTAAAGAGCCACCTCCACACCTTGACAGGCAAACGTTGTCGGGGGTGCTTTTTCGCTATTTTGTTCCGAATTTGTTCCGGTCGTTGTTAAAAAAAGTAAGGTTCAAATGATTGAGTTGTAATCATTTGAACCTTTGATTGTCGGGGTGAGAAGACTCGAACTTCCGACCTCCACGTCCCGAACGTGGCGCGCTAACCAACTGTGCTACACCCCGAGTCCGAAAATCGAATGCAAAGGTACTCACTTTTCTGAATATTGCAATGTTTTTGCGGATATTTTTTTATTGCAGGGCAAAATTTTTATTTAAAGACGCGTTTGCGTCGGTGCTTGTCAATGCGCTTCAAGCCAGTTTGCGCCCGAACCGCAGTCGGCAACGAGAGGTACAGTTCCGCTGAAGGCAGCCTCCATCTCTTCTTTTACAATGCGGGACACAGAATCCTCTTCGCCAGGAACGACGTCGAAGTTCAACTCATCGTGCACCTGCAGCAGCATCTTCGACCGTATTCCCTCGCGGTCAAACCGACGGTAAATGCGGTTCATCGCGATTTTGATGATGTCGGCAGCAGTTCCCTGTATTGGAGCGTTGATTGCGTTTCGCTCGGCATATCCGCGCACCACGGCGTTTCGCGATGTTATGTCGGGAAGCATGCGGCGCCGTCCGAACAGGGTTGTCACAAAGCCTTTCTCTTTCGCCATCTCGATGCTCTGGTCCATAAACCGACGCACGCCGGGGAATGTCTTGAAGTAGCCTTCAATCAGTTGCTTGGCCTCGTTGCGAGGTATTTGCAGTCGCTCCGACAGTCCGAATGCCGAAATGCCGTAAATCATACCGAAGTTTGCGGTTTTTGCTTTCCGTCGCTGGTCGTCGGTCACGTCTTCGGTGCGCTCGTGGAAAATTTTGGCGGCAGTGGCACGGTGGATGTCCTCGCCGGCAAGGAAAGCCT
>ULML01058954.1_pt1 | contig 15157 bp, 14 predicted proteins | sample 1951651 | NCBI WGS metagenome assembly ULML01 (sample SAMEA4835549, study PRJEB28245) | human gut metagenome | biome: gut microbiome; material: fecal sample | place: Denmark | collected 2008
TTAGATGCCTCTACATCAGTTGTAAGTTTATTAATTTCTGAATCCTTCTCAACAATTTGACTATTCAATCTTTCAATAGTTTCATTCAGACTAGCAATTGTATTATTATGTGCTTCAATATCTGCCTGCAACATTGAAATTTCAGCATCCTTATGCGAAAGTTTCTCGCTATCTTCTTCGAGCATATTGATAGTTTCTTTGTAATTAGAAATATCAGACTCATATGCTGTAATCTTTTCATCTCTTTCAGAAATACCACTTGTAAGTTCTTCAATTTGCTGACTCAATGAATTTATTTGAGTTTGAAGCTCAGAAATCTTTTCATCTGATGCAGAACCTAAATCTAAAGCCTCATTAATTTCTTTTTCTTTCTTTTCAAGCAATTCAGCTTTAGTCTGAATATCAAGTTCACAAGCACTCAATTTTTCGGTAAGTGAAGAAATTTCAGTTAGCTTAGACTCTAATTCTGTATTTAAATTATTAATTTCAAGCTGTTTCTTACTAAGCTCAGATTTAGTATCGTCTAATACAGATAATTGTTCCTTATCCTCAGTAATCTGTTTCTGAAGTACTTCAATTTCAGCCTTGTAACTCTCTGAAGCAGTAACTACCTCTGTATAAGCTGTTTCTTTTTCAACAATCGTAGCATTAAGTGATGTAATTTCATCATTTTTACTACTAATAGCAGACTTAAGTACCTCAATTTCAGCAACTTTATTTTTATATTCATCGATTTGCTTATTAAGTAAATCAACTTGACCAGAAAGAGATGTCTTATCATACTCAAGTGCAGACTTATCCTCATTAGCCTTACGCAACTTAGCCTTGAGGTCATCAAATTGACTAATAACCTGTTCTGCTTTTGCAATTTTACCAAGACTAACATAGTCTGTCTCATCAGAACCACTACTCTGAATTTGTCTTTTTGCATCCTCTAACTGTGTCTCAAGCTCTTTAATTCTGCTTACAAAAGCAGTAATATCTTCTTGTGCATCATTTTTCTTATCCTGAAGCTGTAGTGTAAGATTATGTACCATCATTTCACTACTAGCTAACTTATCTCTTAACTCGTTGATAATTGCATCACTTGACTCGACCTCAGATGGTGTATCAGTAGCAACAGAAAGATTATCAAATTCATCATCCTCTATTGAATGGACAATACCAGTATTACTTGCAACAATCTTATCTGGTGGCAATGTAGTCTCTGGCTTCTCAAATATTTCAGTACTATTAGGGATATAGCTATCCTCTGAGCTTGTGGAGCTTTCCTCACCCATAAGTACATCTGGTGGTATAGTAGGAGAAGTATCAACTACCCCATCAAGACGACCAAACTTTGAGATTAAAAACTGATTTAAACCATCATCATCAGTATATTTATGCACTTTAGGGAGTGCTAAAACATCATCTAGCACTCCCACACATGACTGATACAGGCTTTCGTCTAATATTACTAATGCAACATCCTGTCTTGTAGCATGATTCTTCATTTTACCTTTAATTCCTGCTGGTCTTAAAGGCTCAATTATCGCATCAGGCATAAAAACATTAAGATATGTAGTTAAGATATGCTCACCTTCTGGTGATATGTTTCCTACAAACACCTTATATTGCATAAATTAGACACTCCTTTAAATACGTTCTGCAAGAATACTAGCACCTAAAAGATTTAACTTTCTTGGGCTAATCATCTCTTCTACTTTTTCAATATCCCCATCTGGCATCTCCTTAGATACAATATGAGTAGGGATATCAATAAGCTGAGCATTTGGTGAAAGAGCTTTAAAGCTCTCAAGTACCTTAGTACTCATAGGGAAAATCTCAGGAACATCGGAATCCTGCATAGAACCACCACCACAAATTAACAGATAACCGATAGAACGAGTCTTTGTATCTGTAAGGTCAAAGAAATCCTGAATTTCAGATACAATCTTCTGAGCTACCTCGAGTTTAGCATTATTTACAATATCGACAATACTAATCTTTTTAGCACCATCTTTAACCTCTCCTTTAATGATACCTGCCTTAATAGAATCATCATCAATGTCAAGTCCCATCATTCTAAGCTTTCTACGAACAAGCTGATAAACATTATTACCGCCCTGTGTAATAGTATACTTAGAATTCTGAACTAATTTATTATTTTTAATAAGAAGAATATCAGAAGTTCCTGCACCAATATCAATAACAAGAACTGATTCTTCTGTAAGATACTTATAATCTGGTCTGAACTGGCAACCAACATCATAAACTACCCCAGCATAAGCACAATATCCCTCTGGAAGAACTACTACCTTTGAAATTTTAATAGGTAAATTAACCTTTGGGTAAACAGCCTCAAGCTTATCAATAGACTGAATGAGCTCTGTCAGAGGAGCTTTACCCTCATCCAAATCTCCTGGCGGTAATAATGTAACTACAGTCCAAGTAATATCTAACTGACTGAAATCTGAAATTCTTTGCATATTCATAATTGCTTTATAAGCAAAAAGAAAAGCAAGTCTATAGCTTAATGGGGTTGAATCAAGATTATACTTCTTATCTGAAGCACTAGGTTTAACCGTACATAATGGTTTTTCCTTAGCCTGAAGCTCTCCATTGCAAAAATCACCATAAATCTGTCTACCATTAAGAACTGTGTCAACTCTTAAGATTGTAGACGTTGCATCATCGTAGTCTGGTGAAACTACATATCCCTCATCGATAGGGGCGAATACATTAGGGATATCAAACTCCCTTTCTCTAAACTTCCCTGTCTGGCTATCTTTTCCAAAAAGAACTTTTCCTTTTGTTGAAGAATTACCTAAATCAATAACTAGCGTTGCATTGCCTTGTACCATAAAATTTGCCTCCTTACAAAAGTTTTAAAATTTACACTTATTATACGCAACATTTAAGAGTAAATTCATTATTTTGTATATTTTAAATTAAAAACGGATTAGTTTGTTTCAAATCAAACTAGCTAAAAATAGTTCAACTAAGAACAGAATTTACACATAAAAATAGTGCGTACATAAAATTTTACACTTTATATACGCACTATTAAGAATTAACTCGTTTGTAGCAATTGTTTTACATTTGGAATCTGTATCAATGGAATATAATCATCTTCTTTAGTAAATCTTCCATTATAAACTGCAATTAAGCTATCAACCTCGCCAGAATCAAAAGTTGAATAATAACAAACAGCTTCTTTTGGCTCATTACGAAGTTTAATCCAAATATTAACATCATCTTTAACAGAATTCCAACCATGCATGATGCTCACAGTATCTATAGAACCTTCATACTTATAATAAGACCTAAGACCTGCAATAGTCATATCAGACACTACATACACATGACTGATACCACCATCATTAGGATCTTCAGCCCTTTTTGTGAGAGTCTTAATAAGTTCAATAGTATGTTTCTTATTAAATCTACAATTACCTGCGAATATAACAATTATAGTAGCATCATTAAAAACTGGAGTATTATTTCTAAACTTGTCTATACTTGTATAGAACTCGTCTGGATATACCCCCTTTGATTGCAAAACTTTTAAACAATCAATTTCTGAAAGTATAGCTAACATAAATTTACCTCCTAACTAGAATACTAAGTACGTGATGTACAATAGTAAGTTGTATATTTAAACCAAAGCCCATCAGAACCATCAACTACCCCAAAGTGCTCTGGGTCATAGGACTTAATATCAAAATGCTTTGTACCAGTCTTTTGAGCCATCCACTGTAATATTGACGACTTATAAGGTACATGACATTTAATTTTAACACTAACTCTTGCAACTATACGACCATTTCTTACATTGTCATACTGAGCCTTTAAAGACTGACCACCAAAGTTCTCAACTAAACGAGAAGTATCATTATCTTTATTGATAAGACTGTTTAAAGTTCTTTCTCTAGAGTCATTCTCATTCAAAGTAGCATGACCATCACTGTAAACCTGAACAGCTCCATTAATTTTTGATGCTATAGTTTCAGTTCTTGTTCTCAAAGCAGTATCTCCAAAATTAACGTAGAAATAATCAACTTTAACCTTTGCAGTACTTAAATCAAATTCTACATCACCATCTGACACTATTGTTTCTGCAGAACTACTTGGAGTATGCACTGCATTAGAACCACTATTATATACATTAGTAGCTACACAATTATTAGCTTGCTTCATAGTTGCCTTAATATCATCATTTGATGTTGTAGTTGGGTCTGAACCTAGCATTCTCAATCTCACAAGTGTATCAAGGTTAGCTAAAAAAGTAGGCTTCAAAACTTCCGTTGGTACATAAGTAACACCAAGCGAAGTTGGAGTTAGAAAATAAACTGTCTTTTTCTGTCCATTTGTTGACTTACCAACATGATATGTTGAAGTAAAGTTATCAGATGTTACAGTTGACGAAGTCTTATTGTAATCCTGCATGTATACAAAGCCCATGTTAGCTAAAACTGGATAAGTCTCAAGACCTAATTTGTAACTAGTAGAACCTTCTTTATGCTTTAAGTAACCTACAGTCTGCTGATACTTACCTATATTCTGGTAAAAAGCCTTAAAATTCTGACTTGCACTTGTTTCTCCTGGAACTCCAGAAGATATAGCATCTCTACTTCCCGATGTACTAAATGAACTATATTCCTTATATCTTGATGTATTCCTATTAGCCCAACTAGTTAAAGCGGAATTTGTATAATCTGAAGCAATATTACCATATAGCCACTTATATACAGCTCCTGCCTGACCAAATACAGAATCTGTAAATTTAGTATTAAAAGTTTGATACTCTCCTAAAGTATCAGGAAACTTACCATTTTCATCATAATATTTAGCTAAAACATAAGTATTACCAGTTAAAAACTGTTCACTACCCCTAAGCCATAAGAGTGTCTCAGCGTATGATGTAGTCTTACCACTTGTAATACCGTATGACTGCATCTCATCCTGAACTTTTTCAGTAAAGAACTCCTCAGACCTAGTAGAAGCACTTACTGCGGAATCAAGGGCTTCTTGTACAGTATCCTCAATAGTGATAAATCTATCTGCAAGATTTACATACTCAGCTGTTACAGTTACCATCAACATTACAAAGATATTAAGTACAATAAGAATGAACATTGACTTCCATTTCATACTAATACCTCCTTAAGAATCTTGATTTGTTGTTCTGTACTGTAAGCAAGGAACATAATAATTATAAACAAACTCTGTAGATGCTCCAGTAGCATTTCTCACCCATTTTGTGCCATCCTCACCATTATATTTATACTCACCATTGGCTACATTCCAACCCCATAATGGCTGATAAACACCAACTCTAAGTTGAACTATCATAACCTGACCATAATCTGCAGGACTACACATTTTATCAACAACAAGAGGTATATCTGTAGGTGTAAATGTTGAACCATTATATCTATAAACTTTAGTTGTCCCACTCATGCCTGAAACACCAGTTGCACCCTTCTTGTAGTTCCAATGCATACCTGATATAAAATTATTATTAATGTCGTCATCATGATTAACTAATTTTCCATCTTCCCAAGAATAATAATCCTCCCAAATACCTGAATCTGGATTATGATAACCATTAAAATCTGTAACTAACTGAGCAAATAACTGCCCATACATATTAGCTGTCTCGCTAGGTAAGTAATTATTCTCCATAACAACTTTTTGTAAAGAAGTGGATATACTCTGCATACGAGAATTTAAACTAATAGCTCTGTATAGGTAAAAAGCCATGTCAAATACAAATACAAAAATGATAGCCATCATAATTGCTTTAAATACAGAATAAACTAATCTATTCATCAATAAATTCTCCTTTCATCATTATTAAAAAAGGGGTAGGCATGTGCAGTATGCCTACCCTTATTCTTAGGTTTACAGTATTAATCTGTTGTAATCTCGAAACCAGTACCGTTAGAAGTAGCAGTACCTTTATCCCATGCTGGTAATAACTCCTGTCCAGAACCTGCAACCTTAGCCCACTGACCATTGATACCATTTGCAATACTATTATACATAGTTCTTAAGATACCGCCATCATTAAAAATTAACTGCCATGCTATGAAGATGGCTACTAACACACCAATCAACACAAACACTTTCTTGACTGTCTTATTCATAAAGCACAATCTCCTTTCTTTTTGTATAGTTATAACAAATGCCCTAGAAACATTTGTTAAATATATTTTCGACTAAAAATCCTAAAAAACATATTTAATTCCAACCTGTCGAATAAGTTTGAAATGTAGAACTACCTGTTGAGAAGTTATATGTATCATCGGTAGGCGAAGATGATAAATCTGTAGCAGTCTTTTGTAAAGAACTAAAAGACTTACTACCCCCTAGAGCTTCATCAACATAATCATTCTTATGCAAATTAGGCAAATAGCAATACTCATAGTAATAACGAGATATTGGATTCTCCATAGCCTCTGCTGCATACCATAAAGCACCCTTCCATTCTGTTGTTTGTGTGATAGTACCCGTAGTAGTATCTACAAGACTATTTCCGTTCAAATCATAAGTGCCAAACAAAGCTAAATATAATAACATTGCCACTGTGACACCCATGATAACTAGAAATGCATTTTTAACTAAATTATTCAATTAAAGCACCTCCTGTCATTAAAACATAGAACTAAACATACCAGTAGGTAACTTAGATACCCAACCAACAGCAATAAAGATTATAAGAATAATCCAAATAGCATAAATACTACGCTCACCCTTTCTTAATATTTCTTGCTGTCTCTTTCTCATCATATTAGTCTGACGTTCTGTTAACTGCATCTTGAAAGTAAGTAAGTTATCAAAGTTTTCGATACCGTTTAATGACTGTGTAGCAACATTGCAGAAGTTAATAATTGTAGCTGAATGATAAACATCCCTTAAATGTGGTACTGCTACATGGTCTTCGTAAAGAGCTAATAAGTTTAAGAAATACCTTGAAAATTTTAACATAACTCGTGATTCCTCTGTCACTTTAGAACTTTCTAATGTATTAATATAATTTTCTACAGTACCTTGCAAACGAGCTCTTGAGCCTTGTTTAAGCTTTGAGTACATCAACAAATAAAGATTAATAAACTGATTATCAATTATATCATCTTCATCTGCAATCTTCATTTTATACACTGTTTGATATGTTAAAAGATTAGCCAAAAATGCCAAAGGTATCAAAAAAACTACAGGAAAGAAAATACCTAAAGGAATAGATACTAAACTAATGAGAAAAGGAAATACTCTTTGACCTCTAACCTCTTCTGGTGTTAATAATCTATCTAATGGCTCAGACCTTAATTCCAAACGTTGAATATAATACTTATGCTTTTCATAAGTAAGGTCTGTCATAAAAATACCCCTAAATAAGTCTACTGACATGGCATATAAACCGAGTTTCCTAGTCTCAAATCTACGCTTTTTATTGTACTTACGCTTTTCCTCAATTTCATTTACAGTCTTTCGAGGTCTTACTGAAAACTCAAATACCCCATATAATTTAAGGATATTATACACTGCAAATATAGTTGCAAGAACTAGAATAATAATTTTCATTTAAACACCTCCTTAAATTGACTTTGATTTAATAGTAGATATGTAAGCCAAAACTGCAAATACTACGATAACCATTATAATAAGTAAAAATTTTCCTGCTGTCTGAGTTAAGAAAAACTTTCTTGAAAAATCATCTGTAAACATAAGGAACATAAAGTAACCAAAAGTCATAAGAGTTGAAACAATAAATGAAGCTTTCAGTGAAGTAAAAGAATTATTATTCTCATCTCTTAGCTGTCTTCTTAAACGATTTGTCTCAGTGATATCAGAGAAAATATCAACCATCTCTTTCTCACCTACTGCCTCAAAATATGTAGCCTTTTGTGCAAAATCCATAAATACAATACCAAGTGAGTCAGCTAATATATACATAGCATCTTCGAAAGAATAACCTCTATCTTGAACATTAACAATAAATGCCTGAAAATCATCTCTAACACTAGGTGCAAAATTATCCTTGTACGTTACAATAGCATTCTTTACACCATTTTTAATTTCTGGAACAATAAGGTCAACTGCATTCATAACATCAGCTTCACGCATTTCCATTCGCTCTGATACCAAAACTCGTGTCATAACAAGAATACATACAAATGTAACAATATAAATTATGGGGTAAAACAAGAATCCCATAGATGTTACAAGGTCAATAACCAAAGCTAATACAAAAGTAATAACTGCCCAAAATAATAAATAACCTACTACTGAAATGCCAAGTCTTTTAAGACCTAAAGCAACTAGCTGATTATTAACCCAATTATATAACTTAGAAAATGGACTAGAACTATGCTGATAAACATAACGCTGATAAGCAAACTCTTTACCAGTAGCATATATACCAATTTTCTCACCAAACTTCTTTAAAAATTTAGCAAATACAGTCTGAAGCTGAAAGCTAAAAAAGTAAATTAAGAAAATAGCAACAGCTATAACAATAAGTTTAATTAAATCAGCACTAACAGTCCAGTTTGTGGAAGTATCCATTTGAAACATAAACAACTACCCCCTTATAAGAATGATGGTGAACCATCATCTACTTCTGATTCCCCATGTAGTCTCTTCATAGACTCAAATCGTTTATTTTCTGCATCTACCTGACTTGCGAGATTACTTCTGCCCTCAATAACAGCTGGTGGATTAATATAAGGTGCAAGCTCTTTCTTAGTTATACCAACTGAATAGAAAGACTGAACAAGTTTCTCACTAATAGGATTAACCTGCTGGAAATATCCAAAGATTTCTTTTACTCTACCAGTTTTTGCGTCCTTCTCAGTATCACCAGTTAACTTAAACTCAAACAATGTAATAGTTTCTGCTCTACCATCGATAAGTTTACCAGTTAATTCCTCAATCTTCATAACCTTTCTTCGACCATCACCAAGTTTCTCCTGAGAAACAATAATATCAAATGAGTTCGCCATAGAACGAGCATGGTCAAGTGGGTTACCCCCAAGAGTAGAAAGCTCGGTTGAAGCTCTATCAATAGCATCTGCACCATCTAAAGCATGCCATGTAGTAAGAACTCGATGTCCAGTTTTTAATGCTCTGTTCATCTGATAAAACTCGTTAGGAGTACGAACCTCACCTGGAACAATAACATCTGGAGTATTACGCAACGTATGAGCAATCTCATTTGCCATAGTAGGTGTTGTTGGGTCTTTAGCTGCCTCTGGAGTCAAATCCTGAGCCTCCCAATGAAGAACATTTCGTCTATTTGCTCCAGTTTCTTCATTACGGTCGTAAATCATAATCTCAGTAGGGTTCTGAATTAAAATCAAACGAAGTTCTGGATCTACTTCCCAACATACTGCATTAAGAAGTGTAGTCTTACCTGAAGAAGTCGGTCCAACGCATGCAAGACGAATATTAGCTCTACCACAGAATCTTAAGAAATCAGATGCTTCGTGGCATATTGAACCAAATCTTTCAAAATCATCAAACATAAGCATACTAGGTGCATACTTACGAATTGTAACTGATGTACAAGGAAAATCAAAACCAACTTTACTATCTGGTGTAATGGCAGTACCATCTACAGCAGAAAGACGATAACCTTTACCTGCTGTTCGTGTATTTAATAAAGGATTTGTCTTTGTCATACGTGGTGTACTGCCATTAGGATTATAAATTAATCTGTCAATTGTAGCATGTAATTCATCATCTGAAACAAACTGATAAGGTTTACCATTCTTATCAACGAATAATTCAGACCTACCCCCTCGTACAACCCAAATTGTTTTACAATCGTTAATCTGAATCTCCTGAACTGTATCATCTTCAAGTGCTTCACGAAGAATACCAAAGTCTACAATATCAATACGAAGTCTATTAATTAAGTCATCCTGCTCAAGGTCGCCATTTTCATCAAGAAAACCTTCAACTAACTTAAGATTATTTCGTACATAAGTAACAATAAGATTATCTGTAAAATCGTTCTGACGCTTAATATCCCAACCATAATAATCTACAGGTGTCTTATCTGTTAACATTCGTCTACAACCAATAAGATAAACTTCATAACTAACAGTTTCGCCATCTGCTGTAATATTATTATTAATACCATACTTTGTCTGGGCTTTAAAAATATCTGTTAAACTAAGCATTAGTAATCTCCTTTCTACTTATTTTTTCTTTTTCTTTTTACCAAAAAATTTCTTTCGCTTTTCAACTTTAACTGGGTCTTCAAGAATATCTGCTACCCCTGTGTTGTCTGTATCAATAAGTTCAACTTCGGTAACATCATCCTCTTTCATAACACCACCATAATTAATAGCATCTTTTTCTTCCTCAGTAACCTTTACATCATCTGGTACATCATCATCCATTATAGAATCCATATCATTTCGTAATGTTGGGTCATAAGAATTAGCTGAATCTTCTTCAGCCTCATACTGTACTTTAGAACTATTAATATCATCATGGTGTAATGGGTCACTATCAATTTTAACTTCTGGATGCTCTTCTGCAAACTTATCATTAAATTCTTTAAGCTCTTTATGGTAAGTTCCATCTACTTTACCCTCCATAATATCATTAGATGTAATAGTACCCTTTGGTTTACTTTCACTATCTAAGTCAATATTTAAGATATGACATACTATAATAATAATACATTCAGTGTACTTTGCAACAAGTTCATCAGTAGACTCACATCTAAATAATTTTTTACCAATAACATTATTTAAATAAAGCTCCTCTGACAAATAATTAGTAGCTAAAATCTTACAACGATACTGTTTAGCAAGCTCATTTAAACTACCCATAGCATCTTTACTCATACGATTTGCTACAACATAACGCATTTTATCCAAAGGACAAGAAAGAGTTATTGCATTTGTAATATAACCTTCTAAATTTGCAACTACACTAGGTGAATCATTCCAAACTTGAATAACCTGCTGTGCCTGCTGTAAACAAGCAGTATTAACAGCTGACATTTCATGACAACAATCTATAAGAATTATATCAAACTTACTATGTAATGTAGCAAGAGCAATGTCAACAAGTGTACTATTATCATTTGTAGATAGAAAATCTACAACAGTACGTCTTTTACCCTTAAAAGATAAGACTGAAATATTTTTACTGTACCTAGAAATATGCAAAGGTGACTTTTTTGTATATGGCAAATCAAACCAATCAAGATGTTCTGTTTGTCCATCTTCTTCCAACTCAGCTGTTTCGGTATTTAACAAAACATCCTGAGATGGTGCGAGCATTGAAGTGTCTATAACACAAACTGTAAGTCCAGTTTCTGCAATAGCTAATGCTGTATTTGCAACCAAAGTGGAAGTACCAATACCATCAACTACCCCATAAAAAGCTATAATCTGATAATAAATATTATACTTAATATCTCTTGTATATGAGGAGCCTGATGTCTGTCTCAGGACTTCCTCAAATACTTTCTTAGGGTCTTTAATCGTAACCTTAGCAGTTTTTTCACTATCTAAGAATTTATCAAAAAATCCCATGAGTAAACCTCCTAACTACTGCTCTTTCAAACCTGCAATACCTGCAAGAGCTGTCTGAATTTCACTTAAACTATCGGTAATAGAACTGCTTGATGTTCTAGGTAAAAGTGTCATCTGATAAGAAGCACCAGCTGCCTGAAGTTTCATATAATGCTCAACTTCTTCTGCTGTACACTCTACTAAGATACTTGCTGGTTGAACTGACTGTAAGAAACCATCATCTTGCAGCATAGCCTGCTGTTCTGTCTTAGTAGCTGCAATATATTGATAATAAATATCAAATATTGAATTTCCTGAAGAGTTTAACATATCAAGTATTGTAACCTCAGAGAAAAGAGAATCAGTTTTTGTAATCTCTACCCCATCTGAAGCTGCTGCCCCATTTGCACTATTTAATTTATACTCCTGTTCAGTAGGTAAATTATATACCTTAGCAGTATATGTAGCTCTTACATTTAAAGTATCACCTGGAACTACCATGTCACCAAAATCCTGAGTAGTTGTCATCTGAATATTTAAAAGCTCACCACTCATAGAATATAAATAAGAGTTTTTACGTGTCTGGTCAGATATTGTAGAATCCCAAAATAAAACTGTACCACCACGCATATAATATGCTGCATAACGTTTACCAACTACAAGGTCTTTATCATTCCATCTAACAATAGTACTTCTAGTACTACCATCTGAAAACTTCATCGTACCATATTGCTGAAACTCTTTGTAATACATATCATATGCTTCAAGCATATCATCTGTAATAAGTGAGTTAGCTGATATAGGAGTATCAGACTTAATCCTTACTACAGTAATTGTCTTTTTTGTTTCTGCAGAACTAATTGCTGTCATAATACAAATGAATATAATAACACATGCTGCTATAATGATACCAAGCAATCTGTTTTTACTACGACTAGCATTGTTTGCCTTAATATTAAGTGCCATTTAAATATCCTCCTTTAAAATTATTAACTTAATGCACTACGGATATATAATTGAATATACCCTTTTTCTAACATAGGTAAAATAACTCCATCTTCAATTGTTACACCAAAGGATTTAACTTTTCGCCCATCCACTAAATACTCTATATACTTAGGAATAGGATTTCCTTCTGAGTCACGAAGATATTTATATTTTATACCCTTTACAATTGCATCCGCTTTTGTTCCACAAGCATAATCAGAACTATCAAACTCTTCTTGCTTATATGTCTTTTTTACAATTTTAGCATTAGAACCTGTATACTTTATGTAAGTTCTATACATATCTCTAACATATTGATTTTCCATTGCAATTTTAGAACCATCTCTATTTAATACAAAAGCAAGATTACTAGCTTTTATAATAGTAATTGTACTTGTATGATTTGACTCTAAATCCCCTACAAGGTCATCTATATCATACCAATCTTGAATACTTGGTTGAAAATCTTGTATACCAAAAGCCCCTGGATGACCTTCTGCATGAATACCTAAATTTTTGAAACCAGACCTATAATGCACATCGTCATATCTACCCCTGAATGATGCTCGAATTACATGACCATTTTCAACTACAAAGCCTAAAGTTGAGATGCCACCATGCTTATCCTTATAATCATTACAGAATAAACCTATGTAACTTGATACCTTAACATTATAGTCTAAAAAGTCTGATGTATTAATAACAATATAAGCTATATGGGTAAACACTTTTATTTGTGCTCGCAAGTTCATATCTACCATCAAACTCTTTTGTAATCCTTTTGCATCAAAATTTGGTAAGCCTTTACCTAAAATAAAATCAATACATTCTTGAGTTTTATTTGCCCTAAGTAATGCATTAATTGTAGGACTTATATTATAATCAATAAAATTTCTATCAAATTTAGGCTGACCAAAATCATAATCTGATGACTGACAAGATGCAACTAAATAGCCAATAAAACCTACACTAGAATCATAAGAGTAAGCTGAACGTAAATACTTCTTTGCTTTATTATTTTCGATAGGTCTCATATCAGAAAGTAAAGTTAATCCAACAAGAGCATCTCGCTCCTTACTTTTAAACTCTGGATACAAAGAACAAATAAGCTCATAAAATACCCCTGCTCCTGACTGGTACCTATCTTCTTCTGGCTCAAAAGGATACTGATTATTTATAACAATACCCTCTGCAGTTTCTCCAACTACATCAATAAATTCAGATTGAACTTCATGATGGTCAGTACTTAATAAAACAATATCATTAGCTACCATAGCCTCAACTTCAGCTTGTGTAATAGCAAAATCGGATGCAATGACAAGATAACCTCTTAAATCTTTTAGAGATAACTCAAAACCGTGATAACGATGTTCGTTTACATAATAAGTATAGCTAAGACCAAGCATATTACAGAATTCACACATAAAACGAAGTGATATTAATCCGTCTGCATCTGGCAACTAAGGGTCGCCATAGACTAAAATTGGTCTTGTTTTGTACTTCTCAAGAATCTCATTAAATCTATTGGCTCCGAACATTGGCATCACTTCCTTTCTCAAAGATGAGTTCCCCATTATAATATTTCTGAAGTTGCTCTTCTGAATAATATCTATAACCTGTAGGTGACCTATGATGAGGTTTAAGCCAGCCTCGTGTATCCCAATTTCTTAAAGTTACACTAGTTATACCTATCAAATCAGCAAACTCACCTGCTTTATAAAACTTCAAACAAACTCACCATCCTTTCTTTATTTAACTCATAAAATAATAAAAAGAGATTGACTTACTAGAAATCAATCTCTCTAAATTTATAAATTCTTATAAAGTTATATAGAAGAACTACCCCAAAGAAAGACCGAGAATTTTCATCCTCGGTCTAATCAGCCTACTTTTTAATAATCATCATACTCATCTGAGTCATCTTCCTCATAATTGTCATCTTCTTCCTCATCATCATTCCCATAATCTAAATCATCATCTGCAGATGGTGTCTGATTAAATATAGCCTTCATTACCTTCTTTGTTTCTCTTGCTGCTTCTTTATTCTGCATCTGCTGTTCATAAGCTGCTATGTAACCAAGAGATAAGTCTATGTCCTCATCAGCAATAGGCTTAATGCTGAAACTACGCATATTATTAATTTTGTCTCCACCTACAAGGAAAGTGAACTCAACATCAAACATGAACTGTCCTTTAACACCAAGATACTTACCATATTCAAGCAGATTATCTGCATTTACCCAACAAATATCTTCTGGTACAACTGCTGGTGTCTTGAAATCATCTCCAACTGTAGGCATGAGCAACTGATTCTCAAGGTTCATAACCAATGCTCCATGAAGTAATGTTACAAGCATCCAACCATCATCTAAAAAGATAACTGAAATCTTACTTCTAAAATCTGTTGTAAGACCTACACAACCAAACTCCTTGCAAAGCATTGTATAAACTTCCTGCTCCTCAGAATTCTCAACAGCCTTCATAACAAGGTCTGTATCCTGTGTTACAAATTCAACTGGACTCATAATATTCACACCATCATCTATAACGAGTCGCTTATGACCTCTAGCTCTTTTTCTTTCAAATACTCTCTCAAAACCTTCATCTGCAATAAAAAGTTTCTTCATCAAAAATACCTCCATTCGTTTATA
>ULML01036383.1_pt1 | contig 14837 bp, 16 predicted proteins | sample 1951651 | NCBI WGS metagenome assembly ULML01 (sample SAMEA4835549, study PRJEB28245) | human gut metagenome | biome: gut microbiome; material: fecal sample | place: Denmark | collected 2008
TAATTGGCAAAGAAAACAAAATGCTAATAATAATTTTAGTGCAGTTATACCTTACGACATGGAACAACAACGAATGGAGTCAAAAGAATTCTTAGATGACTTAACTACTCGTGACCAAAGAATGTTTTTATCAGTATTAACAATAGTTCATACAGCAGAAACAAAAGAAGAACTTGATAATGATACAGAATCAATTTTATCTACAGGAAGAAAACATTTATGTCAGTTTGCAGTATTAAAGTTTCAACAAATGGATGGACTTAATACTGTTATGCCATTTGGTGTTAGGAAAATAGATGTTTTAAGAACTTTAACAACAGAAAGTTTAGCCGTTTTTATTCCGTTTAGAGTCCAAGAAATAAATCATACTAATGGAATATATTATGGTCAAAATATTATTAGTAAGAATATGATTATTGCCGATAGAAAGCAATTATTAAATGGTAATTCATTTATTTTAGGTGTAAGTGGAAGTGGTAAATCATTTACGGCAAAAAATGAAATAGTATCAATTATATTACAAGATCCAAAGGCAGATGTAATAATAATTGATCCAGAGCGTGAGTATCCCTCATTAACAAATGCTTTAAATGGAGAAGTTATTAAAATATCAGCAACAAGTAAAAATCATATTAATGCGATGGATATGAATAGTGATTATGGAGATGGAGCAAATCCAGTAATTTTAAAATCAGAATTTATTTTATCATTATGCGAACAACTTATAGGTGGTAATAATTTAGGACCAAAGCAAAAATCTATTATTGATAGATGTACTGCTTCGGTATATAGAAATTATCAACAATCAAACTATAAAGGTAATCCACCAACATTACAGGACTTTAGAAAAGAATTATTACAACAAGAAGAGCCTGAAGCAAAAGAAATAGCACTAGCAATAGAGTTATTCACAGATGGTTCTCTTAATACATTTGCTAAACAAACTAATGTTGATACCGACAATAGGTTAATATGTTACGATATATTGGATTTAGGAAAACAACTATTGCCGATTGGAATGTTGGTTGTATTAGATAGTATTTTAAATAGAATAACAACTAACCGAAAAAGAGGAAGAAATACATATATTTTTATTGATGAAATATATTTATTGTTTCAACATGAGTATTCAGCAAATTTCTTATTCACATTGTGGAAAAGAGTTCGTAAGTATGGAGCATACTGTACTGGATTAACACAAAATGTAGAAGATTTACTACAAAGTCATACAGCAAGAACAATGTTAGCAAACTCAGAATTTATTATTATGCTTAATCAAGCAAGTACGGACAGGTTAGAACTTGCTAAACTTTTAAATATATCAGAATTACAAATGAGTTATATTACAAATGTTGGAGCAGGGCAAGGATTAATTAAAGTAGGTAGTAATTTAGTTCCGTTTATTAATAAATTTCCTAAAAATACAAAGTTATATAGATTAATGACTACTAAACCAGGCGAAAGTGAAGAATAACTGAAGTTGGTGGCTATATGGCAGACATTAAAACAAAGGATTTAAATAAAAAAGATATTAAAGTCTTAAATAAAGCAGTAGTAGGTACTGAAAAATTAAAAGACAATTTAGTAGTAACTAAACAAAAAATAGATAATGATATAAATACTAAAGATTCAGTTTATGAATCTGGAAGTGATACAATTATTGGAACTTCTGAATATATATCAAATAAAGTAGTAAAAGAAACTCCTAAAATAGGTAATAAGAATGTAAATATTACAAAAGATAATATTGCTAAATCAAAAGTAAAATTAAAGGCAATTAAAGAAAAGCATAATTTAAGAAAAGCAAGTAAGAAAGTAAAAGGAGCAGGTAAAGGCATTAAGGATTCTAAAAAGGTCGCAAAAGATGCTCAAAAGATTGCTCGAAATAGTGTAAAGAATGCTAAAAAGTCGTATCAAATAGCTAAAGAAACAGCAAAAAAGACTATTCAGACAACAAAAGCGGTAATTAAAGCAACAATATCAACTATTAAGTTAGCAATATCTGGAACTAAAGCATTAATATCAGCACTTATTGCTGGAGGTTGGATAGTTTTAGTAATTGTTATAGTTATATGTATGATAGGTTTATTATGTAGTTCAATATTTGGTATATTTTTATCAGGTAGTAAAACAAGTTCTGATGCTATTACGGTAACTGATGTTATAGCAGAGTGTAATCAAGAATTTTCTAATAAATTACAAACTATACAAGATCAAAATCCACATGATGATTATGTTTTAGATGGAAATATGGCTTCTTGGAAAGATGTTTTAATTATCTATACTGTTAAACAATCAAATGGATTAAATCAACAAGAAGTTGTTACAATGGACAATGCTAAAAAAACTATTTTTAAACAAGTATTTTGGGATATGAATGAGGTAACATCTGAAGTAAAAGTTGAAACTGTTACAGAGCAAGGAACAAATGCTCTTGAAAGACCAAAAGAAGTACAGAAAAAAGTTTTGCACATTAAAATAACTTCAAAGAATATTGAAGAAATGAAAACTAAATATTATTTAAATGCTATGCAATTAGATCAAATAAAAGAATTGTCTGATGAACAATATGCTTCACTATGGAGTGGTGTTATATATGGAAGTGAAGAGGGAGAATATACAAAATGGAGACAAAGAGGTGCAGCATGGTCAAATATTAAAATAGGTAATACAAATAGCACAATAGGAGATATTGGTTGTTTAGTAACATCTATTTCTATATTAATAGAAAAATCAGGAGTAAGTACACCAATGGTTCCATTTAATCCCGGAACTTTTGTAGAAGCTTTAAATAAAAAAGGTGGATTTGATAGTAATGGTAATTTACAATATTCTGCCGTTAATAAGGCAGTTCCAGAATTTAAATATGTAGGGAATGTTAATTTAAGAAATAAGACAAGAGAAGAGAAATTATCAACTATATCACAATATTATAATCAAGGTTATTATCTTACAGTAGAGGTCAAAGGTGCAACAGAAGGTAATCAACATTGGGTTGCTGTTACTGGAATTAATGGTAATAATATAATTATTGTTGATCCTGCTAGTGATAGAACTGATATGTGGAGTGCTTATGAATGGAGTAAAACTACACAATTTAATTATTTTAAAGCAAATTAAAAAACACCTAAAAGTTTTTGGACTTTTAGGTTACTTTTATATTGTGATAAAAAGTTAGAAGATTTAAAGATACATATATATGATATATGATAATTTATTATGTTCTAATGACTATGAAATACCTTAAACAAGAATGAGTTTTTTAGTTGTAATACTAAATAATTAAAAATAATTTAATTTCATGAAAATAGAAAGGGGTGTATATTAAAAGAATTACTATAAAGGATAAATATTATCCAAATAGAAAAGCAATTGATTACTGTATAAATTCATCAATTGCTTTTTCTTTTTTATAGTATATTTCAATAAACATTTCATATATTGTAATAAAAAATTGAAAAGATATGTTTTCTTTTTGCCAAGAATTTCTTTTTCTATCATCAAAATAAAATTGATAATTTAAAAATAAAAGAGTTAGATTCATTTCTTTATAGTTACTTAAAACTAACTTTTTCAATATTATTGCGTTTTTCTCAATATCTTTATTAGACATATTATTAGTATTTAAATTATATTTTTCTATAAAATTTTCTATTGTAGTAGAGCAATGTTTAAATTTGTTTAAATTAAAAATAAAAGAATAAACAATTGCCCTGTTAAACTGATCTTTAAAATATTCAATGTAATCATTGTCATAAACATAAACTTTAGAAAATAAAAAATCTAAATTGGGATTATTAATTGTTAAAATATTTCTTATTGAGTAATCACTAATAACATCTGGCATTATAAAATTTCCCTTAAAATAGTGAATAAATTTATCCAGTATAGATATAAATTGCTCTTCGCTCGTAAAGTAGTCTCTTTTTTCAATATTTGAATTATGCAGTTTCACTTTAATATTATCTATTTTTTCAATCAAATAATTTAGTCTTTTCTCTTTTATTAGTCTTTCAATTAAATATGAACTATAATCATAGTTTCTTTGACTTCTTACTACTTTTAATAAATTATTTTTTTTAGTTGAATTTATTTGCATTGTAAATCTCCTTTTTTATGTATATCTTCATTATCTTGTATTGCACATAATACCATTTCAAATGTATTAAAATGATTGTTTACAAGGGTTTCAAAGAAAGTTTCTTTATATGGTGTTAAGTGCCAATATAAATCTTTTTTTCTTTTTACTACACTAATATTATAAGTTGAATTATTGTATGAAACTTCTAGTGCATCTCTATCTTCACATAAAAATAAAGTAAATCCTTTTTTTGAATAGGTATTATTAGCTTTTATAATGTTATTCATATTAGCTACTACTACATTTTTAAAATATCTATTAGTTTTTTTCATCAAACTCACCTCACTAAAATCCACCAAAGTTGTTGGTTGTAAGTGTTTTAAAAAAATCATACCATAATATTAGTGGAGGTATGTATATGACACTCAGACAAATATTTAAAGATAATGTTAAATATTATAGAAAACAATTAAGATTATCGCAAGAAAAATTAGCTGAATTATCTGGATTAAGTACCAACTATATTGGTGAAATTGAAAGAACAAATAGAAAAGTAACAATTGATACTATAGAAAAAGTGGCAAACGGTTTTAATATTGATCCTTCATTACTTTTGACGAATCGTAAAAAATGATTCATTTATATTATATCACAAATAAATATGTGAATGAACAACTCACATATTTATTTACCCTAAAATGAGATAATTGTTTTAGGTGATAGTGTGAATAAGACAGATATATACAAGGTGATTAGGAAAAATATAAAAAAATACAGAAAACTAAAAAATATGACACAAGCTGAATTAGCAGAGAAAGCAGATTTATCACATGATTATATTAGACAAATTGAATCTGAAAAGATTGCAAATACATTTTCAGTACAAACAATTTATGACATTTCTGTGGCACTTGATGTTAGCATAGAATTATTATTTAAAAACGATTAAAATACATAATTAAATTTATGTGTTTTTTATTTTATATTTTAATTGAATGCGATAGATTTTTTATAAAAGTATGGAAACATAATAGTTATAGAGTGCTTGACTATTATAACTAACAGTTATAAAATTATTACATAAGAGGTGATAATATGATTTCAGATATAAACTTAAATTTATATAGAATTTTTTACATATGCTCTAAATCAAAATCATTTGTCGAAGCATCTAGTCGATTATGTATTTCACAACCTGCAATAAGTAAGCAAATAAAAAAATTGGAGGAATTACTAGATACAAAATTATTTTATAGAAATTCAAATGGATTAGTATTGACCAATGATGGTAAGGAATTATTAAAATATATTGATAAATCATATAATTATTTACTTGCAGGAGAAAAAGTAATAAAAGATAGTAAGAATATGGATAAGGGATTAATTATAATTGGTGCTCCTGCACATATTGCCTCATTTTATCTATTAAAATTTATAGAAGAATATAGGGATGACCATCCAAATGTACTTTTTAGAATTATAAATGGCAGTACAAGCGAATTAATAAAAAATTTGGAGGAACATAAAATTGATTTTATAATCGATAGTTCACCAATAACAATTGTTAACAATGAAATGAAATGTGAACCTTTGACTTCTTTCGATACATGCTTAATAACTTCTACTAAAAATAAGAATTATGAATTCACATCTCATAAATATATAATGCCATACGAAAGAAGTTCAATAAGGAAAAACTTAGAAAAGGAACTTGAAAAGTATGGTATAAAACTTAATGTAATATTAGAGGTTGAAACAACCGATTTAATAATAAGTTCTGTAAAAAAAGGTATAGGATCGGGATATGTAGTAAAGAAGGCAGTTGAAAAAGAATTAAAAAATGGTGATTTGAGCGAACTTAAAACACAGTATAATTTACCAAAACTTGAATTAAATTTGTTATATTTTGATGACTATTTAAGTAACCTTGCAAGATTTTTTATAAAAAATTATATAAAACAATAATTTTTTTATTATATGTATAACTAAAAGTTATAGAAGTATGAATATAATATAATTTGAAATTAAGTAGTCTGTGATAAAATATTTATCAGGAAAGGAGAACTATAAATGGAATCTAAAATATCATTAATTGCAATTGACATAGGTGGCACACTATTGAGTGACGATAATACAATTACATTAGAAAACATTGATGCAATTAAACTTGCAAAATCGAAAAATATTAAGATTGCTTTGGCGACAGCAAGAGAATTTTCTTCGACAAAATATATTAGTAATCAAATAAACTGTGATTATGGTGTATTTAGTAATGGAAGTCATATATTAGATATAAAAAATAATGTATCATTAAAAATATCTTTTTTAAAAACAGAAGCAGTTTTAGAAATTTACCATTATTGCAAAACTAACAATCTATACATACATTTAAATCAAGAATTTTGTGAAGTTTCAGATGAAATGAATTATTTTAATTTAAAACACCATTTACTAAATGAAAATTATAGTGATGATTTGAAAAGTAATTGCTATTTAATTAAAAATCTAGAAGAATATATAAATTGTAATACATTTACTAAAATTGTAATTGTTTCAGAAAATAGTCTCGAAAATCATTTAAAAAGTTTAAAAAATATATTAGATAAATATAACTTATTCATTACTGAATATAATACTAATTTATATGAACACATTTTAAATAAAACAATTAACTATATAGAAATAGGACAACATAATGATACAAAGGCAACTGGAATCCGTGATTTAGCAGATAAATTGCAAATCCCTATAGATGAAGTGCTAGTAATAGGTGATGGAGAAAATGATATAAATATGTTTAAAAAGTTTAGAAATTCCGTTTGTATGAATAATGGTATTTCTGATGCAAAAAAATTGGCAGGTTACGTTACTACAAATGACAATAATCATTCAGGAGTATCCGAAGGAATAAAATATTATTTGAAAAAGAGGTGATATAACATGATAGTTGCAGTTGAAGGCATGGATGGAGTAGGAAAAACAGAAGTGTCAAAGCATATAAGAGATAGATTTAATTTTAAATTTATAGAAAAGCCATTGCATTATTTTTACTCGGATGGATCTGATAATCAATATGATGACTTAATGAAGGTGGCAACTAAAATGTATGATATTAATGATAATATGATCAAGTCTTGGTATTTTAGTTTAGGAAATATATATGCTGCTAGAATGTTTCAAAATGAAGATGTAGTTATTGATAGACATTTAGTTTCAAATTATTATTGGAATGGAGATTTAGATAGTGAACCAATATTTGATGCATTAATAAAATGCTCTGGAGTCCCAGATTTAACAATACTGCTTTACGCTAAGCCAGAAACTAGAATTGATAGAATAAAAAAAAGAAATCCTAATGATCCGGATTTATATGATATTGATAAATTAGACGATGGTTATAATAAAATGATTTACTTTTTAGAAAAATTTAATTTGCCATATGTTGTTATAGATACCGACGATAAGAGTTTAGATGAAGTTAATAAAGCAGTTGATACAACAATCTTGGAAATAAAGCAAAATAATAAAAGATTAATGAAAAAGAGAATTTAGACAATTTTATTTTAAAAGATTATAATATTAATATATTTTTATAAAAAGGAAAGAAGGAATTAAGATGAATGAAGAAAAGTTAAAATTAAATAAAAAAGGGTATGAAGATTATTTAAAAGAATTAGAAAAGAAAGAAAAGGAATTATCAGCAGTAAGATTGTATAAAGGAACAGATGCAATATATCAAGGTGATAATTGGCATGATAATCCAACATTATATCAAACAGAGGCAAAAGAAAGAGCATTAATGTCAGAAATTGCAAGAATGAAACAAAAAATAGAAAATATAGAAATTATAGAAAATATTGGGAATGAAGAATTGGTAGATATTGGTGATATAGTAGTTGTAGAAACCATTTTTTTAGAAGATGATACAGAGACAAATACATTTAAGCTTGTTGGCACTAATCCAGATTTTTCAAAAGAAATTCCAGAAATTTCTATCAATAGCCCACTTGGAGTAGCAATTTATCATAAGAAAGTTGGCGAAAAATCAAGTTATAAGGTACAAGATAATATCTTTAATGTTGAAATTAAATCAAAACAAAGTGAGCTAGAAGAAGAACAAACTCAAGAAAAAGGACCAGTTTTGAAAAAAACAAAATAAAGGAGATACTATGGAAATATTAAGCCCAGCAAGTAATCTTGAACATATAAAGGTTGCTATTGATGAAAAGGCAAATGCTGTGTATGGTGGATTAAAGAAGTGGAATGCCAGAAATAAAGCAATTAATTTCACAACAGAAGAATATAATTATTTAATTGATGAATTACATAAAAATGGTATTAAATTTTATTTAACATTAAATATTTTAATGCTAGATGAAGAAATTTCTGAAGTAATAAATTTTTTAAAAAATAATAAATTACCAGATGCTTTTATTGTAACGGATGTTGGATTAATTAATGAACTTTATAAAGAATTTCCCCAAGTTCCATTACATTTTTCTACACAATTTGGAATTCATAATTTAGACGATATAGATTTTATAAAAACATTAAACGGAGAAAGAGCAATTCTGTCAAGGGAACTTACGTTAGAAGAGTTAAATAAAATTAAAGTAAATACTGATATAGAGACAGAGTGTTTTATATGGGGATCACAATGCCTAAGTTTTTCTGGATTATGTTTTTTTGGAACATTAATAAATGGTGGCGGAGGAAATAGAGGTAAGTGTATTATTACATGCCGAGACATTTATTCAATTGATAATAAAAAGGGTAATTACTTATATGTTCCGGATATGGATTGTATTAATTTGATAAGTAAATTAGATGGTATTGATTGTCTAAAATTGGAAGGAAGAAGAAGAAATCCTAAAGAAATCAAGCAAATTCTTAACCAAATTAATAATGGAATAAAATCAAAAAGGAATGCTGGATATTTATTTGGAGTTAATGTAAAAAACAATGGTTTATATGAAGATATTAATTCAAGAACTAAACCATTTATGAAAGCAATGGAATTAGAAAATATTAATAATGATGATGTGTGTGTATTATATAAGGATGATAAGCCTATTGAGTTTTCTACTGATTATATGAACGAAAATGTAATGTATATTTTTACTGAGTTAAAAAAGCCTTATATTATAAATAAAAAGAATTTGTGTATAGACTTACAAATAAGTGATAAAAATGTAGTACAAGAAATTCTTTATATGAATTATAAAGGAGATGGTAATACATTTTATGGCGAAGAAAAAAATCTAGTAGAATTTGATTTAGACAAATTTATTTATAATATTGAAAAGATGAACTCAAGTATAAATATATATAAAATTAAGTATAAAAGATATAATTCTAAGAAAATACTTATTAATAAAAATACATATAAAGAGTTATTTGATTACATTATTAATGATTGTAAAATTAATAATACTGATATTTCATCTAATGATTTAGTGATAAGTGAAATGTATTTAGAAACAAAAAATGAAAATGTGATAGAAAAATTTATTGATGATCCATTCATAAAGATAATATATGATATAGAGACTGTTAATAAATTAAAAGAAATACAAAAAATTGTTGATAAATACAGTGATAGAATAATTTATAAATTGCCATTGTTTAACTGGAAAAGTGAAAAGTTAGACGAATATATAAAACTTTTAGAAAATAAAGAAATTATGTTTACCAGATTTTCACAAATTTACTTGTGTAAAAGTATGAGATTCAAGAAAAAATTAATTGATTATACTGTTTATGTATGGAATAAGAAAACATTAAAATATTTAATAGATAATGGAATAGAAGAATTTACCTTATCACCAGAACTATCATATGAGAGAAATAAATTAATATTTAATGATATTAGCAATCAAGCAATAATAGCAGGTAGATTGCCTTTAGTTTATACTAGAAATTGCTTTGGACATTTATTTGGATGTAAAAATTGTATTAATAATCAATCTAAATTAAAAGAAATAAAAAATGAAGACAAAAATTTAGATTTTGAAATATATTGTAATGATGATTATAGATATATTCTTAATAGAGAACCAATTTTAAATGATTATTCAAAAGTAAAATTAGCATCAACTACAAAATTTAGATATGTAGTATCTAATGAGACAATAAACGACTTGAATATATATATTGAATGTTTTAAACAAAAAAACTATTATAACAATTTAAAAAAATATTCATATTGGAAAAATTCATATGAATGCAATATTTTAGAAGGAAAGGAATAATATGAAGACGAAAAGTATTTGGGGAAACCCACCAACTAGATTATATAAATTGATAAATCTAGCAAAAGAAAAATGGGGAACTAATTTTTCAGCATGTATTGTTGGGTGTTCAGATGGAAAATTTTTAATGCCATTTGCAAGAGAAAAAATTAAGGTAACAGGATATGATATTGATGATATTGCACTGTATGGTGGCTATAAGGATTTTCCAATAGTAGATAAAAAGGTAAAATATGATTATAAACCAGATTTTATTTCTAAAAATTATAAATTAGAAAATAAAAGAGTTTATGGAATTGTTGAACGATTAGAAAAAGAAAACCTTACTAAATATGCCACAATTGAAAAAAGGGATTTTTATAGGAATGTTCCCAATGAAAAATATGATGTTGTTTTTACAAGCTGTTCTTTACATTATAGTGCAAACAAAGATTTTTCATTAAAAGATAAAACAATTAAATTACAAGATATTGTTAATAAAGATGGATATTTATATATCGATTACATGATGGCAATAGATGAAAAAGATGAAATAAATTTTCCAAGAGAAAAGTTTTATAGAAAAAATGAGATAATAAATTATTTTGATTCAAATTGGGAAATTATTTCATTCAGAGAAAATCATAGTCCATCATTTGAAGGAGCACATGTTGATTGCACAAAAGATCATTTTCATAGATTTGGATATTTACTTGCAAGGAGAATAAAATGATTAAAAAAGAAATATGTTGGAATATTACAGCTAGATGTAATCAAGCATGTAAGTATTGCCATAGATTTTTAAATATCAACGATTTAACAACAGAAGAACAAACAATAATATTAGAAAATTTAAAGAATTCTGGTGTAACTAGTATTACATGGACTGGTGGAGAAGCACTTTTAGTAAAAAATATAGAAAAATTATTGGAAAAATCATATGGATATGGCATAAAAAATAAAATAATAACTAACGGTAAATTATTAACACATGATAAAATTGATAGGATATATAAATACGTTGATAGTATAACGTTATCTATTGATTCGGTTGATAGTGATATAAATGATAACTTAGGTAGAGGAAGAAAACATTATGATGAAATAAAGGATATATTGGACTATATATCATATAAAAATTATAATGTAAAAATTAGAATTAATAGTGTTATATGTAAAAATAATGCTGATACTTTTTATGAAATGGTTGAATTTTTAAATAACTATAAAATATATAGTTGGAGAATTTTTAAATTTATGCCTTTGAGAGAATTAGCTAAAAAAAATAAAGATTTATTTGACATAGGTATGGATAAGTACGAGTCAATAATAAAATATATAAAAAGTAATTCAAAGATAGAACAAATCGATACTAGAATAGAAAAAGACATGGAAAAAAAATATATCTTAATTTTAGCTAATGGTGATATTGTTATTACTGAAAATGGAGAAGATAAAGTTGTTGGTAATGCATTAAATGATTCGGTAAAAAATTATTTAGATGGAGTTGATTAAGGTGAAAAAAAAGTCTTGGTATGAAATATACTTAAATGAAATTGATGAAAAAGGAACAATGCTAAATTATGTTAATGATAAAATAATTACAAAAAAAAATTTAATCAATTTGATAAAAAAATATTCTCCAAACAAGAAAATTATTGAATCAGGGTGTGGAACTGGAATATTATCAACTTATTTGGCTTCATTAGATTATAATGTAACAGCAATTGATATTGATAAGGAAATACTTGGTTTGTCAAAAAAAATAGCAAAAGAATATGGAGCAAAAAATAAACCAAAATTTAAACAAGATTCAATTTTAGAACTTAATTTTAAAGAAAAAGAATTTGATGTTTCGTTCAGTAATGGAGTTTTAGAACATTTTTCTGATAATGATATAATTTTAACAATAAAAAAACAGTTACATATTGCAGAAACTGTTATTGTTGGAATACCAACTAAATATTTTAATGATGATGAAGCAATGTACGGAGATGAAAGATTTAAAAGCATTAAATTTTGGAGAGATATAATAAAAAAAGCAGGTGGTACAATTGTTGAAGAAAAGTCATGCCATTTTTTAAGAAAATATCAAATTCCATTTGACTTTAAAAAATATTTTAGACCATTCCCATACCGTATATTTGTAATTAAGTAAAAGTTAAATTTCTGGGAGCAACTCTTTTAATTTTACAATTCTATCAGATAATAATATCTCACAATCTAAATTATCATGGTTTAATTGGTAGATTTGCTCTCGGCATTTTCCACATGGTGATATAATTTCATTGCCATTATAAACAGCTACTAGTTTTGTTATTTTTGTATCATTATTATCTAACATTTTGGCAATAGCAGCTGTCTCGGCACAAAAACCTACATTACAGGTTGTTTTTAAACATAAACCCGTATATATATTATTTTTGCTTGTGATACATGCAACAGCTACTTTACCATATGATGATTTGTTATTTAGAATTATTTCTTTAGATGATTTTTTTGCAAGTTTTAAAAGTTCTTCAAAGCTCATATAAATTCCTCCATACCAACATTATACCAAAAATAAATAAAGAAAAATATATATTGAATGGTATTTTTTTAATAAATGATATATATGTTTTCTAATTGAATAAAAAAGTTTAATTTGAATAGTAGAATAAAAAAAATTTTAAAAATGTGATATAATATGAAATATAAAGAGGAGGAACTAATTATGGGACAAATTGAAAGAGAAATTAAATTGTTGAATGTTGATGTAATGAAAATTAAAAACACATTACATGAAAAAGGAATAGAACCAAAGGGAAAATATATACAAGATGTTTATACGTATGATTTGTTAACTGTGGATGGCTTTTACAAAAAATATATTGATGAAATGATAAACAATAATGATAATAGAGGTTTTTTAAAATTGATTAAAGAAATAAAACCATGCTTTGATAAAGAGGATATTAAAACTATAAATGATGTTTTAGGCTGTGATGATATATTAGATTATATTAATAGTAGTAATTGTGATTATAATAATCTACTATCTGAAAAATTAATAAAATTGATGGAAAAAACGGAAGATAATTTCAGCAAATGGATAAGATTAAGACAAACCGGTGATGAAACAACTATTACAATTAAAAAAATTGTTGATAGTAAAGGGGAATATGAACTAGATGCTGTTGAAGAATTGGAGTTTAATGTTCCTGACATTGAAACAGGTAAAGCATTTTTAGAAGATTTAGGCTACTTTTTTGCAAGACATCAAATAAAGATGAGAATTGCATATGATTATAAAAATACAGAAATTGTTATTGACAAATGGCCTATGTTAAATCCATACGTGGAGATTGAAGGTCCAACAGCAGATGAAATAAACGAGGCAGTAGAAATGTTAGGTTATAATGTAGAGGATGCAATTGTAATTAATACAGATGATGTTTATTTAAAAGCTGGGATAGATATATACGATAATGAACATAGTGATTTATCATATAGTGAGGATGAAAAAAAAGAAGTAGCAAAATATATGGAGTAATTTTATGAGTGCTTATGTAGAATTTGATTTAAGAAAATTTGAAGATAATTTGAAAGAATTAAAAACTAAAATTCCAAATGTTAAATTTATTTTTCCTGTAAAGTGTTGTAATAATGAAAAGGTTTTAGAACTTGTTTCAAAGTATGAATATGGTTTTGATATATCAAATATAAATGAGTACAATATAATAAAAAAGTATTTGAATGGACATTTTTTGAGTTGTAGTAGTCCAATGTCATATGAGATGGAATCCATTAATTATAAAAATATAAAAATTGTAGCAAATAACTTAAGTTCTTATTTAAAAGGTAAGGGATTAAGAATTAATTTAAATGGTAATGAAAAATTTGATAAAAGCAGATTTGGCGAAGATTATACTCTACTAAGTAGTTCTATAAAAGAAGAATTGACCTATATTCATTTGCATAATTCTGATCATAAAGATAGCGAAAAATGTAATGACATATTAGATGAGGTAAAAAAAATTATATCTTCTTTTCCAAATTTAAAATGTATTGATATTGGAGGGCATTTAGAAGATTTGAGCTTTAAAAATGGTATTGAATATTTGCAAGAAATGCGTAGCATCATACCAGCACATATTGATATTATTGTTGAAGCAGGTGATTTTCTTTTTAAAGATTGTGGAAAATTATTTTGTGAAGTAATAGACGTAAGAGATAATAAAATGAGCCAAACTGTTACTTTGAATTTTTCTAAAATGGCAAATCAAAGATGGGCTTATCCCGTTTATCATGAAGAAACAGAAAATGAACTTGTAGATACTGTTTTTTATGGTTGCTCATGTTGTGAAACAGATATTTATTTAGAAACTAAAGCAAGAAGATTAAAAAAAGGTGATAAGCTAATGTTTCAAAATATTAGCCCATATTCGTACCAATGGGATACTGAATTTAATGGTATCAATAAAATTAGGTATGACTTCAAAATTTAATATTATTTGTTTTGATTAAGTAGTATACTTGCTATCATA
>ULML01017366.1_pt1 | contig 14819 bp, 14 predicted proteins | sample 1951651 | NCBI WGS metagenome assembly ULML01 (sample SAMEA4835549, study PRJEB28245) | human gut metagenome | biome: gut microbiome; material: fecal sample | place: Denmark | collected 2008
TAAAACCAATGCGATTTTATCGCACCAGTAGTATTGCAGTTCTATTAATGATATCGGGGTATTGTTTTGGCTAAATGGAGCAAAAGATAGTAATGATGACTTAATTAGTGCTATTTCTTCCGCTAGGATAGATATTGAATGTAATAATCCAATCTATATTGTTGATAATAGACATATCGTATTTATTCTTGAGCTGATGAAATACATCAAATCATTACAAAACTATAACTATTCTTTTTATTACCCTTCAACTGGTCTAAACATAAATCCGGTAACTCGAAAGAATACGGGTGATTTTCTGCCAGTTGAGTATATAAACTCATCGTTAATTCCATTTAAATTAGAGAATAAAAATAATCCAAATGAAACCATACTATTTATTGGTACAATCGAAGATTTCGAAAAAGATTCTTTTATACGATTAATGGGATTAGCAAAAGATCTTTCAACTAATTTAGCAGGTCAAGTGATTATAGGATTCCCTGATTACAACAATTTGTCACATGAAGATGTTGTCAAAACATCCAAATTAGGATTCCAAGATGCTAACTATACCAAAACCGTAAAAGCAGTAAACTTTCTTAACCCGATAGACGCATTATAATTATGAATACATTACATAAAGACATAAATAAAATCATTCCGTTTGGAGAATTTCTTAGAGGATTTATTAATCAACGTTATATAACAGTCTCCGACTTATCTAGAGTATTACGGGAACGTGGAATTTTTGTGCTTAATCATGAAAAAGACATTATGGTTCCTGTAATGCAGAATCTCTTATTATCTCCCACTGAATTTGATAAGATACGATATTCTTTCTCTGAAAAAGAAGATAACGAGAAAAAATTCTCAAGGGAAATAATATGGAGCCGTAACGCTCAAATATTTGATCAAGAATTTCTAACTGTGCCATTGGATAACTTTATAAAAAAACGCTTGCCAACATGTAAATTAATTCGTCCTGTGATATTTACCAAACAAGATAATAACCCTAATCATATCATTGCGACTTTTGAAATAGAAAGACATGATATGAATAAGTCATGGTATGAACAAACAAATATTTTTCATGGTAGTATTGAGTTTATAAATGACAATGGGAAAGGATATGTTAGAATAACTCACACAGCAGCTGAAACCAAAGATTTAGCCGAAGAAATTTTGAGGGTCCAGGTCAATCGATATAAAAATAAAGGGACTATACCGCAAGCTGTTATACCTAAAAAAATCCTCTTTTCAGAATTTACAAATGCAAATAGATTCGTGTTTTTCTATCGCCTTACAAATCAACTAGAGAATGATACCTTTTCATGTAATAATATAAAAGATATTTCCATAAAACCAGAAGAAAATAGCATACTTCCGGAAGGTATATCATGGATGAATCGAATGAAGAAAATCCTGATTTCTGGAGAGTCTCTAGATAAAACCTTTTTTATGAAAGAGAAAGCATATCACTCATCTCTAATTCTGTGGAATATAGATGCTGTTTTTTCATTTGATTATAAAGGAGAAAAAGGTACTGTAACTATTTGTTTGGGATTTCCAGATTATAATAAGAAGGCACAAAATGCAGAATTTGAAATTACAATACATTCTTTAAATAGCGAGAATAGATTATCGCCTCGCGACAAGAAAAAACTTGAATCACATTTACTTTCAGAGATGGATAAGCAAAAATCTTTAGTATATAGTAACTTCATTGAATATCTTAAGGAACAAAAGAAATGAAAGTTTCATATTTGGATACAATAATAGAATCTATTTGCCTGCACAAAGTTGGTAATAAGATTGCAGATGAAGGCGTTAAACTATCAAAAAAATATTTAATAGCACAAGATAATATCAAAAACATCCTTCTTAAATATTTTATAAGCTCTTTTCATTTTGACGAATTATTTACATTCTATCATGATTATGACCTTTCATTAAACGAGGTTTATTACTATTGTTCAAAAATTTTTGCTACAAAAGAATGTATGCATGAGCAATCTATAAATCTCGCAAAACATCTATATAATAATAGCACACATCCCAAAATCAAGATGGGAGAGTTCTATGTTGTCTATTTTAAAGATTGCGCTATAGATGAGCAATTTGTAGATGCGATAGGTCTTTTTAAATCTGAAAACAAAGATACATTTTTAAAGATATATCCTAAAGATGATAATTTTGAAATAGGAAGCGAAACAGGTATTAATATTAATAGATTAGACAAAGGTTGCTTAATCTTTAATACGCAGAAAGAAAATGGTTATATAGTTGCTGTTATAGATAACACCAATAAAGGAACTGAAGCAAAATATTGGACAGATGACTTTCTACATGTACGTCCTCGAAAAGATAGTTTCAATCAAACTCAAAACATGCTTTTTCTATGCAAGAGTTTTGTTTCTCAATTGCCTAGCGAGAATGGCAAAGTAGAAAAGGCAACATATATGAATAGAAGTGTTGAAGCGCTGAAGGAGGAGTCTGTTAATATAAATACTTTTGCAGAACAAGTTTTTGAAACGCCTAAGTTAGTTTCTGAATTTAAGCAATATAAAGAAACCTATCAAAGAGAGCGTGATATAGAAATTGATGACACTTTTGAAACTGAATCAGCTGCAATAAAACGTAGGGCTACAGGTACAATGACAACAATCAAGTTGGACCGGAATTTTGATATAAACATTCATGGTGGAGAGCAATATATAGTTAGAGGTTATGATGAAGACAGAAAAATGTATTATTATCAACTATTCTTCAAAGAAGAAAAATAAATATGATGAATATTGAATTCCCAAACATAGTTTTCCGATTTCAAGAACTTGGCTTGCTGAAACGCATGGGAGGTAGAAAGTATGAATATTGGCAGATTATAGAATGAATAATTATGGACGATTGGAAAGAATTAGAAAGTTGGCATGAGGATTTAAGAGCATGGGAACGCTTTCAAGATGCACTTGAAAGAATTAATGGAGAAAATATAGACGAAAGATTGCAAGATTTTCAGAATAGAAAGTTATCCTTGCAGCAGGAAACCTCTACGCAACCTTGTGTAAAACATAGCAAGCTTCCGGTGAAGCAATAGCGGGAGATTACTTCTTTAGCTAAAAGTTACATCAAAGATATTCAGCCACTTATCGTTAGATTACGATTCCTGATGACACCACTCAAATGAAAAAGCCCATTGGAACACAAAATCCAATGGGCTTCTTTTTTCCGTAAGCATTCGAATAAATGCCTCTTTTAAACCTTGAGGTTTGGTTGTAGCTTTGCGTCAGCGAATACAATCAAACCTCAATTATTATGAATAGACTGGAATTTGAAGAATTGGAATTACAGGTACAACAAAGCGGGCTTCCGTTGAAGTCGTACCTACAACAGATAGGTGTAAGTTATTCAACCTATCATTACTGGCGTAGAAAATGTTCGGTTGACAGGAACAGTATCAAACAGGAGCTGGCTCCCATCAGTTTTAAACAGTCAGTCATGGAATCTTCCCCTGAAGAACAAATGCCACATGGTGTGGCCGTTCTGTTTCCCAATGGTCTTCGTGCCCACTTCGGAAACGGTTCAGAAGAGATACTGATGGAACTATTCACCAAAAGTCTTCGAAACGGCCATGTTTAACCTGAACGACACGATGCGCTACTTCCTGTGTCCGGGCAGGACAGATATGCGCAAAGGTATCAGTTCGCTGTGCGGAGTGGTACATGAGAAGATGAACAGCGAAGTGAGGAACGGTGATGTCTTCATTTTCATCGGTTCCAGCCGCAGGCTCATGAAACTGCTTCATGCCGAAGACGGAGGCATGGTGATGTATGTAAAACGCCTGGAGGCTGGCCATTTCAAACTACCGGAGTATGATCCCCAATCAAATAGCTATCCCATGGAATGGCGTGACCTGGTGATAATGGTTGAAGGTATTCAGGAAAACCCGGAACAGAGACTCCGACGACTGAGGGCCGAACGTAAGGAATACCATGTATAACATGTTTTTTAGCGTGAGTAAAAGTTTGGATATTGTTGCATAATTCACTGTTAATTAGTATCTTTACATCAATAAAAAGGTGTAGACAATGGATGAAAAGGATATTTTACTCAAGACGATAGAGGGCTTGAATGCCTCTATAGCATCATTGTCTACTACAAATAAGAATCAATCCGAACAGATAAAAAATCTGCAGGAACGTATCAAGGAGTTGACGGCTCAGGTTGCATGGCTGAACCGTCAACTCTTTGGGCGTAAATCGGAGAAGCTTCGCATATATGATCCCAATATGCCCGACCTTTTTGCCGAAGAATTTGCCGAACTCCGGCACCAGACGGAAGAAAAGCGGGACGAGGCCGTGGAGCAGATAGAAAAGGAATCGGCTGAAGTCCGGAAGCAGAATCGTCAGAACCGCAAAATGATAGAGGACTTACCCGTATTGGAGACCGATACAATAGAACCGACAGGCGTAGACCTGTCTTTATACCGTAGAATAGGCGAAGAGATAACTAGGGTCGTCAAACACAAGCCGGGGATGCTTTACGTCAAGGAAATCATCCGTCCCAAATATGCGCTCAAGGACAGCACTCAGCTTCCTCCCGAGGGGCAGAAAGGCGTGGAGATTGCCCCCATGCCGCTGATGCCCGTCGACAAGTGCATTGCCGACACCAGCCTGCTTGCCGAGATACTGCTTCAGAAGTATGAATACCATATCCCGTTCTACCGTCAGATACAGCAGTACCGGCATCTTGGGATGAAAGGCCTTACGGAAAGTACGCTGGACGGATGGTTCAAGAAAACGGTGGAGCTGCTCAGGCCTCTGTATGAGGAGCTCAAGAAGGAAGTCTTTTCCAGCGACTATGTACAGGCGGACGAAACCACTGTTCCGGTCATCAACAGGGAAAAGCACAAGGCTGACAAGGAATACCTGTGGATGGTAAGGTCGGTCATGGAAAGACTGGTCATCTTCCATTACGACGAGGGATCGCGTGCCGGGACGGTCATCGAATCCCTGGCAAAGCAATATCACTTCAAGGGATATCTTCAATGTGACGGTTTTGCAGGCTATGAGACAGCCTTCAAGACCAATCCCGACGTGCGGCTGCTCAATTGTCTGGTGCATATCCGCCGTCATTTTGAACAGGCTCTGGATGAAAATAAGGAAATGGCTGAACATGCTCTGACCCAGATACAGCATATATACCGGATTGAACACTGTTGTGATAAGGCGAGCCTCTCGTACGATGAGCGGAAGGTAAAACGTCGGGAGCTGGCCGGACCGATCATGGATGCCATGAAGGTGTGGATGGAAACGGAAGGTATCAGGTACAGTCCCAACTCCCAGGCCGGGAAAGCCATCACGTATGCCTATACCCGATGGGGCAACATGATGAGATGCCTGGAGGACGGACGTCTGCTTTGGGATAACAATCTGGCTGAAAATGTCATCCGGCCGATAACTCTGGGACGGTTATGTAGTGTACAACATAATCTTCCTTATGTTGGCATTATATTTATGTTGGCATCATAATTAAAGTCCATAATTAACAGTACTTTTACCTTTTTTGATGCCAACATAAAATATATTACTGTAAAGATTTTAAGAAAGTAATAATAGACTGATCCGTTATTGGTTTTACTTTCAAGTCTGGATTATTCAAATTACAAGATTCTATAGCTTTTGCTTTCATCTTTAAGTTTGTCTCAGCATAGATGTTTGTGGTATTTATAGAAACATGCCCTAGCCATGAACGAATTGTATTAATATCTACACCAGATTCCAACAAATGAGTTGCCGTTGAGTGTCTTATTGTATGTGGACTGACATTCTTTTTAGCTATGCTAGGCATTAATTCAGCCGCTTTTGCTGCATATTTGGTTACTAGTTCATATATTCCAAACCTTGTGATTGGATTACCATATTTATTAAGGAATACAGCATCATCCTTGGATCTATGTAGAAAAGGTTCAATAAGTTTCACTGTCGTATCCCATAGTGGACATGGTCTTGTTTTATTCCCTTTTCCACGAACATATACAACCGAAACTGTGTTTGGAGAACCGATATGTATATCTGAGATTTTAACATTAACAACCTCAGATGCTCTGGTTCCTGTATTATACATAAACATTAAAAGTACATAGTCTCTCATCCCTTGCTTCGTAGTTTTATCAGGTGCATTTAACAATACCTGCATTTCTTCTTTCTCAAGATAATGGATTTTAGGTTGTGCAGCACCTTCAAAGGTTTTAATATTTTCCTTTTTATTCGGTATATATTTCAACCTTGAATACCATAATAGATATTGGGGCTCAACTGACGATACGTACTTAGCAAAGCTACGTATAGCGGCTAATCTTAGATTTCTAGTTGTAACAGAACACTTTTGGACTACTTCTATACTATTTAAAAAATCGGATATAATGTTTAATGTCAAGTCTTCTATTTTAAGCTTAGAGACAACAAGTCCCTTTGATTTTATAAAACTCAATAATTGACAGAAACAATAGCTATAGCTTTTGATTGTATTCTGGGATCCATTTTTAATAATAGGAAGATAGTCTGCCAGATAAAGTTTTAACCAATACCCAACTAATAATTTTTCATCAGATTTATTCATAATCAAGATTCTACATAAGTTTTAAAACGGATATTTGCTTTGTCTAATAGTTCGTGAGTCATTGAAAGATATATTGATGTATCTTCTAAATGACTATGTCCTAGGCAAGTAGATAATACAGGTAATAAAGTTTGGACATCCGCCCCTTCTTTATACCATTTTACTAATCTGTGAGTGGCGAAACTGTGCCTGAGATCATGGAGACGCACATTTTTACCATCTTTACGAACAATATTTGCTTTAGTACAAATAAGACGGAATGCTTGTTGTAATTCATGTTGAGGTACTCCATTCCCTCTTTTATCAAGGAATAAATGATTGTTGACAAAATGATTTTCTTTTACTATACTCTTTCGCCAGTCAAGATATAATTTTAGCATTTTCATAACTGGAGCGTTTGCTGTAACCAGTCTACTCTTATGGAATTTCGTTTCATTGATATATAACAAATCATTATTTAGATCTATATCTTCAACTAATAGTCGTGTCGTTTCACCAGAACGCAAACCAAGACAGTAAGTTAATTTCAACATTGTTTGTATGACATACGGATATTCAATATTATATCGTTGTCGGTAACAAAGTGCAGTAGCAAAAATTTTATTCAATTCATCCGTACTATATATATACGGTGTAAAATCATGTCTGATTGTAGGACGGATTTTGGGTAACGGGATAGAATGTATAAACTTTCTGGAAAATGCCCACACGAAGAAGCGTTCAAGCTTGCAGAATTGATAATCCCAATACCGAGTATAATTATTATTTTTACGTCCTTTACAGTTTAAGAAGTTCTGGCAGTCTGTTTCTTTAATCTCATCAAGTTCAACAATAGGATTTATATATCTCTCAAAACGCAATAATAAATATCTTACATCTCTAATCTTTTCTCCCAAACTTTCCTTATAGGAAAGATAGAGATGAATGGCTTCTTTTATATTCATAACATGACCTCCCATTCTATTTGTGAGACTTTGCGCAGATTAGTAATATCTATTTTTGAATAGATTCTGGTTGTATCTTGTAATCGATGACCCAGGATGTCCCCGATTTCTTTTAAAGAAACACCATTGTTGATTAGATTGGAAGCACACGCATGGCGCAAAGAATGTCCACCAATGTGTTTTATGTTGATTGGTATTTTAAGTCCTTTGTATGCATCCGAAACAATCTTATAAATGCATGATCTTGTTAAAGACTTATATGGCATGAATGTAGTCATAAAAACCTCCTCAACTTTTCTTTTATTGTCCCTTCCATTTACGATATAATCAATTAAAAGATTGTAGACATACGGTGATAATGGTAAGCTTTGCACATGCCCATTTTTTACATGATAGAAACATAGCTGTCTTTTATCCCAATCTATGTCTCTCAATTTAAGTCTTGTGACCTCACTCGTTCTTAAGCCATAAATTGAAAGTAGGGCTAATATCGCGGTATTACGTTTGCCTACTATTGTAGAGGTATCATAAAAGGACAACAATTTCTCTACAATATCCCAAGAAGGTGCAGAGGGCAATGTTGATAAACTGTACTCTTTAGGATGGCGTATTCCTTCTACACAAATATCACAGATTCCTTTGAAGTTTAAGAATTTTACGTACTCTCTGATATTTGTTGTAAGGAGAGAAAGAGTTCGTTTGCAACATCCTGCGTTGTGTCTATACTGTATATATTCGTCAATCACAGAAATATTTAAATGAGCCAAGTCTGTTTTATCCTGAATAAAGAAAGAGAAATCATTTATCCTTGAATGTCTTCCTTTTAATGTAATATCAGAAAGTCCTTTCATTGATTTAGACCAATTAATATATTCAATAATTAAATCATTATCACGTGGGAGTTGCTCTTGAGAACGTTCAAGTATACCAATAAAACTTAGCCATTTTATTGAAACCGCTTTAAAGGTTTTCATCCATTTAAGACTGTTATACGCAGCTAACCTAATAATTGTCTTGTCTAAGACATGTTGGTGTATTATCTTTTTTTCACTTATTCCTAATTCATCTATAATATGGAGTTGCATTTCTGCATGTTCCCGAAGTCTATTAAATGACATTCCAAGTGACTGCATATAATTTAAATAAGACAGTCTTTCGTGATACATGGGATAGGTAATATACCTAATGCGATAATGGCATATTGTGCTAAAATGATTGAATAGTAAATTATGATCACAATACCTCAGGTCGAGACGCCCTATTTCATTTAACCAATTGATGGTTGTACTGATGAAGAATTTGATTTGCTTCTGATTCCTGAAAAGAGAACTTTTTTCTAAGATCTCATCCAGAGTGATAATAGACTTATCTTTATCCTTAAGAGATAAGATATTTACAGTTTCTAGTAAAAGAGATGCAAGAATTTGCAATTCTCTTGTTTGGCATCCTTCCGATTGCTTCCTAACGAGAAAATCTTCTCTTTCCTTTAATAGAGGAACACCTCTATGCTTAAGGAGATTTGACTCACTTTTAAATAATAATTCCAGCATATTGTTTGTGGTTCCATTTGAGGTCCCATAAAAATATGCGTAATTTTATGTAGTGAAAAAAATTTCTTATAGATTGATTTACAATATTTTATTCTATTATGCCAACATAAATATAATGCCAACATAAGGACGGAAAAATTACCTCTTCTGCGGCAACCATGAGGCGGCAGTCAATATGTCGGTCATCTGCTCCCTGCTGGCCACCTGTAAGGCACATGATGTAAACCCAAGGGATTATCTGAATGATGTCATCGCCCGAATGCCTTATTATAAAAAGGCAACTCATGAGGAACTGCTGGAACTGCTCCCGCACAAATGGAAGCTGCAACATCCGGAAAGTGTACTGACAAAACGAGGGGAGGAATCCGGAAACCACTGCTGACTGCAACATATAGGTTCAACAAAATAATAGCGACTGCAACTATTAGGTTTATAGTGACAGTCGCTATTACTATATATAAAGGTTTGATACCTGTAGCTCGTCGAATGCTTACTTTTTTCCCAAAGCCCCTCATTTATTTTAAAAGCATAAGAATGCTTCCACAAGTAATGAATAGCGCTCCAATGATGACCCGAGGAGTGGCAGGCTCTTTCAGAAACAGAAAGGAGAAGCAAATGGTCATCACTACACTCAACTTGTCAACAGGAGCTACACGCGAAACATCACCCGTCTGCAAAGCCTTGAAATAGAAAAGCCAAGACAGGCCAGTAGCCGCTCCCGACAATACAAGGAATAACCACGTATGGGTACTCACTTCCCTGATACTGGCTATCTGACGTTCACAACAGACAATACCCCACGTTATTATCAAAATGATAGTCGTTCGGATGGCCGTAGCCAAATCGGAATTGATATCCTTTACACCAATCTTGGCAAAGACTGCCGTCAAAGCCGCAAAGAAAGCCGACAACAAAGCATAATATTTCCGCATTTCTTTACTCCTTTATTTCATTCCATCTCTTCCAACTCCAACAAATGAATCCTCTGACTGACAACATCCGAATTCCACTCTGCCAGTAATACATTTCTCAGAGACTTAACAGAGATGAGGCTTCTATTTTAAATGGTCTATGAACAACAACAGACGGTTGGTGATGTTCACGTCACTGACTCCGCTGTCAAAGTCCAAAGAAAGCATATTCAGTTCGGGAATAACAGACTTGATGCGTTTTTCGATGCCCTTGGACACAATATGGTTGGCAATGCACCCGAAAGGCTGCAAACTGACGACATTGTATATCCCCTGACGGGCATACGACAGGATTTCGGCCGGAAGCAGCCAACCTTCGCCAAACTGGGCATTCAAGGAGATAACCTTCTTGGCCTCGTCAGCCTCCTCAAAAATATCCTTGAACGGATTGAAATAGCGAAACTCGCTTCCCACTTTGTTGAACTTTTCAATCTGACGGCCCACCATCTTATAGGCAAGCTTATATACAAAATCGGGCAGGAACTGCTGCTGGATGCACGACTCCACCCGCACCTTCCTGTTCACAAAGTTCTGCATGAAGAAGTCGGCAAGCACCGAAGGAACCACCTCTATCCCCTGCTCCGTCAGCCACTCGATGACATTCTTTTGGGCAAAGGGATTGAATTTCAGGAATATCTCTCCCACAACGCCCACCTTCGGGCAATCCAACTCCCGACAAATATCGTTGAACTGGCGGGCAGCCTCCGACAAGCGGCCCAACAGGTCCTTCGTCTGATACTTCGCTATCAGTTCTTCTCCCTCCTGCAAGTAACGGTCGCGCAAACGGGCTGCCTGCCCCGCTTCCTTTTCACGCACGACGGCAGCATAATAGAACTTCGAAATGCAATCGCTGTACAGAACGGCACGCAACGCAACCGGCAGCATCTTCAGCCAATTGACACGGAAACTCGGCTGCCGGCTGTCCAACGAACTTCCGAAGGTAAGCGAGATAACGGGGACTGACGGATAGCCGGCCTCTTCCAGCGCCTTCTTGATCAGCGAAATATAATTGCTGGCCCTACACTGGCCTCCGGTCTGCGTCATGGCCACAATCGTCTGTGCTGGATCATATTTGCCACTCTTGAAAGCCTTAACGACGTCGCCCACAATCAGCGTGGCCGGATAGCACACTTCGTTGTTGGCATACTTCAGTCCCCATTCACAGGACTCCATATTGCTGAGAGGCAGATTGTCGACATCATACCCCGCCAAACGCATGAAGGCAGGAATCAGCGGTGAAATGAATGGAGTGAAGTATGGTACCAGTATTTTCTTGGTACGCAGGTCATGGTAGCTGACCGAAGCCGCCCCTCCACCTTCCTCCTTCTTCCGAGGAGGAACCTGACGTTCTCCGGACAGTTTCATGCTCTCTATGAGCGAACGGACCCTCAGCTTCATCGAACCGATGTTGTTGATGTCGTCCAGCTTGAGCAGGGTGAACGGCTTGCCGTTGCGTATCAGGATATCACGAACCTCGTCGACCAGAAATGCATCGGGACCACAGCCGAAGGAAGTCATTTCCACAAACTGGACATCACTGCCCCGGACTGCACACCACTGGGCAGCCTTCAGAATGCGGTTCGGATAGGACCATTGCGGCAGGAAATGCACATCACCTTCCACCTGCGTGGCCTGATCGCGGACGATATCATCGGTAATCACATCAATGCCCATCTCCGCAAGGATATCCGATATCTTGTGCTGGATCAACATATCCGTGTGATATGGACGACCGGCCAGCAGCACCGTCCGACGGCCCTTCCGGCGGCTCTCATCCAACAAATGCCTATCATGCTCGGCCAGCGAATGGCCGAAAGCCTCCTGCTCGTCCATCGCCCTGGAGAAAGCCTCCTTGACGGCGGCCTCCCCGACTCCCAACCCTTTCAGATAGTTGAGGCATTGCCTGTACAGCAGCTTGGGATCCTTGAACGAGATGGCGGGCGAATCGATGGGGATACCCGTGCCCTGCACACTCTTGATGACTTCCGAATAGCCGGTCACAACCGGGCAGTTGTAACTGTTCTGCTCGTTCCCTTTCCGTTCAAAGATGACGAAAGGCAGGAAGATACGGTCCACCCCGCGGTCCATCAGGTTCTGCACATGGGCATGCACCAGCTTGGCCGGGAAACAGATGTTGTCGGACATCACCATGCGCGCACTCCGTTCATAGGCCTTGAAGTCCGAATCGTCGGACAAGCATACCTGTATGCCGCAAGCGGTGAACAGCGTGTGCCAGAAGGGGAAGTTCTCGTACATGTTCAGGCTGCGCGGGATGCCCAGGGTCAGTACAGGATGCTCCACCTGCCGGGCCGCACGGCCGAAAAGCAAATCGTTCTTGAAGTGATAGGCATTCGCGCCCGGCTCTTCCTTGGCTCCATTGGTAAACACCTTTTCGCACCGGTTGCCCGAATAATAGTCCTTGCCGTTGGCAAAGCGGTAACGGAACACCTGACACTGATTGTTGCACCCCCGGCAATGCAGTTCGTGCGTCGAATAGTCGGCCTGCGACAGGATATCGTCCAGCGACATTTCCCTCTTCCCATACCGGTGGGCATACAGGGCGCAACCGAAGGCCCCCATCAGCTCGGGGATGTCGCACCGAATGACCTCCGCACCTGTCAGCAGCTCGAGCGCACGGACCACCGCGTCGTTGCGCATGGTTCCACCCTGCACCACGATGTGCCGTCCCAACTCCGAAACGTCCTTCAGTTTCAGTACCTTGTAGAGACAGTTCTTCACGACCGAATAGGCCAGACCGGCAGCGATGTCGTCTACCGTCGCCCCTTCGCGGAGCACCTGCTTCACCTTGGAGTTCATGAACACGGTACACCGCGAACCCAGGTCGCAAGGACGGGCGGAACGGCAGGCCGCCGAAGCGAAGTCGTGCGCCGTATAGCCCAGGGTATTGGCAAACGTCTCGATGAACGAGCCGCACCCCGACGAACAGGCTTCGTTGATTTCGATGCGGTTGATGATGCCGTTGTCCACAAAGATGGCCTTCATGTCCTGGCCGCCAATGTCGAGGATGAAGGAGACATCCCGGTCCAGGTAGTGGGCAGCCACGTAATGGGCAATGGTCTCCACGATGCCGGCATCCAGCTGGAAAGCGGCCTTTATCAGGTCTTCACCATAGCCGGTGGAGCAACTGCCCTTGATATGCAAGACGGCACCCTGCTCACGGCACCGGTCCTTGAGCAAGGCCAAACCGTCGGCTACCGTCTCGATGGCATGCCCGCCATTAGGCTTATAATAGGTAAACAGGATATTGCCATCCGAATCAATCACAACAATCTTCGTAGTCGTCGAACCTGAATCAATGCCCAGAAACACGTCCTGGACACCCTCACGCAAGGAAGCCCGACCGATGCGATGGGAAGAGATGCGCTTCTCCCAGCCGGCATAGTCGCCGGCACCGGAGAATACAGGCTTCAGGCCGCAAGGATGGTCTGCCGCAGCAGACGCTTCGGACAGCCGGGCTATCAGGGCCGACAATTTGAAGGTTTCGTCTCCCTCTCCCCGCGACAGGGCAGCCCCCGTGGCGGACAGCAAGGTACCGTTGGCAGGCAGCACTATTTCGTCCTCGCGCAGATGGAGGTATTCGGCAAAGGCCTTGCGAAGCGCAGGGATAAAGGTCAGCGGACCGCCGCAGAACAGGACCGGCGCCTTGATGTCCCATCCATGGGCCAGCGTCATCACCGTCTGGACGGCCACGGCATGGAAGATGGAGGCCGCGATGTCTTCACGGCTGACGTTCCTGGCCACCAGATTCTGGATATCGGTCTTGCAGAAGACTCCGCAACGCGAAGCAATCGGATAGATACGCCCGGCCTTCAGGGCCAGCCGGTTGAGTTCGTCGACATCGGTACCCAGAATGACGGCCATCTGGTCGATGAACGCCCCTGTCCCTCCGGCGCAGTTGCCGTTCATGCGCAGGTCGGCCGCTTCGCCGTGTTCGAAGAAGACAATCTTGGCATCCTCTCCTCCGATGTCGATCATGGACGCCACCTGCGGATAATCCTGCTGGATGGCCTTCGTGGCGGCCACCACTTCCTGAATGAAGGGGATGGAGTGACGCTCGGACATACCCATGCCCACCGAACCGGTAATGCACGCACAGACCTCCACATCGCCCTGCTCCTGCAACAGCTCGCCAAGCATGTCTGCAACAACCTCACGGGCTCTGGCATGGTGTCTTTTATACCTTGAAAAACATACACTTCCCTGCTCGTCCAACACGACGACCTTCACCGTCGTCGAACCTACATCAATACCTATCTTACGCATACTCTCCTTCGTGTTTTACACTCTTGTCGGATGCAAAAGTAAAGAAGATGTACGAGACCGGACGGGCAGCGAAACGTCTCTTAACATTATTTATTTTTCCGCCGGCCCGACGTCGGGCAGCAGAGACTCCAGGCTGTCCATGACCAGCCGGTGGGGATAGGCGGACAGCTCTTCGGCCGTGGTCACGCCGTGGGTCACGCCAGCGAAACTGACGCCTGCCGCCCGGGCCGTCTCGGCATCGACCACACTGTCGCCCACATAGAGCACCTCCTCGCGGGAGACCTGCAGGCGGTCCAACGCCATCAGCACTCCCTCGGGCGAAGGCTTGGCGGCCGACACGTCCTCGCCGCCCACGATGATGTCGAACACATCGTCCAGTCCCCGGGCCACGAGCAGTTCGCGGATGCGGTAGCGGTACTTGGTGGAGATGATACCCACCCTCGCCCCGGCGGCCTTCAGGCGGCGGATCA
>ULML01063608.1_pt1 | contig 14500 bp, 13 predicted proteins | sample 1951651 | NCBI WGS metagenome assembly ULML01 (sample SAMEA4835549, study PRJEB28245) | human gut metagenome | biome: gut microbiome; material: fecal sample | place: Denmark | collected 2008
TGTGGGCCGTCAGTTGGGCATCCCCGACCACCTCATCAACCGCCATCCCTTCCCCGGTCCGGGCCTGGCCGTGCGTATCCTGGGCGACATCACCCGCGAGAAGGTACGCATCCTGCAGGATGCCGACGACATCTTCATCCAGGGCCTGCGCGACTGGAATGTAAAGGATGCCGATGGAAAGGAGACGGCACTCTATGATCAGGTATGGCAGGCCGGCGTCATCCTGCTGCCCGTTCAGTCGGTAGGCGTGATGGGTGACGAGCGTACCTACGAGCGTGCCGTGGCCCTGCGTGCCGTGACATCGACCGACGCCATGACCGCCGACTGGGCACACCTGCCTTACGAGTTCCTGGCCAAGGTGTCCAACGACATCATCAACAAGGTGAAGGGAGTGAACCGCGTCACCTACGACATCTCTTCGAAGCCACCTTCGACCATCGAGTGGGAATAAGAAATCTTTATATCAATATCAGGTCAAGGCACGGACAAGCCAAAGGCGGCTCAAGTCCGTGCTTTCTCTTTTTACTCTTAAATCATAGCTTATGTTACGTACATTTATTTCAGGTGCCAGCATGCTGGCATGTTTGCTTGTAGCTTCTGCCTTCGGGTTGGCAGAATGTAAGGCTCAATCTCAGGATTTCGCCAATTTCAAACGCTATGCTGCCGACAATCGTGTGTTGGAGGAGCAGGGACCGGTCAAGGGAAGGGTTGTGTTTATGGGCAATTCCATTACCGAAGGATGGGTGCGTGCCGATGCCGCTTTCTTTGAAAAGAACGGATATGTGGGTCGCGGCATCAGCGGCCAGACCTCGATGCAGTTCCTGTTGCGTTTCCGTGAGGATGTCATCAAGTTGCGGCCGGAGATTGTAGTCATCAATGCCGGTACCAACGACGTGGCCGAGAATACAGGAGCTTATGTAGAAGACTATACCTTCGGCAATATTGTTTCGATGGTGGAACTGGCCAGTGTGAATGGCATCCAAGTGATACTGACATCCGTATTGCCTGCAGCCCGTTTCAGCTGGAATGCGTCCGTTGCGGATGCTCCCCAGAAGATAACGGCGCTGAACAAACGCATTGAAGAATATGCCTCGGCAGAGGGAATACCTTATGTGAACTATTACGAGGCATTGGTAGCGGACGATGGCTGTTCGTTGAAAGCCGCTTATACGAAGGACGGGGTTCATCCGACGCTGGAAGGCTACCGGGTGATGGAACCCCTGATAAAGAATGCTATCGAGCAGGTACGCGACAAGTAATCAGAGCAGCAGATTCTCGGCGGCAGGAATGGCTATTTCGCCGCGGTGAAGCTCCACCAGCCCTCTGTCCTGCATGTCATTGAGGACCTTCGACACATTGTTGCGTGTATCGTTGACAATCGTGGCCAGGTCCTCCATTTTTATTTTCAGGAGTTTCATCCCTTCCGGCCGTCTCAAGTGGCTCAGGATGAAAAGGCGGATACGCCCTTCGAGCGTGGTCGGACTGGGCTGGCCCCACAATTTGCTGTGCAGGGACTGTGACTGGCTGCTGGCAATGTTCAGATAGTTCAGCCGGAAGATTTCGTATTTCAACAGATGTCCCGTGACGGCTGTCTTGCTGACGCGTACACTGTTTACCTCGGTAGTGGCTACATATTTGGCCGTGTAGTCGGTGCGCATACCGAACAGGGATTGAGGCTCTATCAGGTAAGGGGCTTGCGCAAATTCCGTCAGACTGTAGATTCCGTCAGAGGAGGTTGTGGTGGCGGACACTTCTCCGTTGAGGAGGAAGATAAGTTCATTGCAGGGCGTGTTGGCCCGTGCGATGGTTTCGCCGGCTTTCAGTTTGACGAAATGCAGTTTCACTTTTTCCAGTATGCTGGTAAAGTCCTCAGGAGCCAGTCCTTGGAGCAAGGGGAGCTGTAGTAACGTATCGAACATCGTATCCATAGCTAAGAATTGCTTTTGGTTTGGAATAAAAAGGATGAGGGAAGTGCTCATGGCCGATGGGAACGGAGTTCCGTTCATGGGGCTATGTCAAATTTCATCTTAATCTTATCCAAAAATAGTGATAATAGGCTTCGGCAGTGTGCTGCGACCATTGCTTTTTATTTTTTTTATTATTTCTTAAGCGTACTGTTCAATCCGTTCATTTTTCTGTTGTGGAATAGGAGATTATAGAGTATCTTTGCGGAAAAAAGGAGGAATATATCATGTTTTCAGCATTCAATTTTCAGCAGATGATTAGTGCATTTATCGTACTTTTTGCTGTGATAGACATCATTGGAGCCATTCCCATCATCATCAACCTGAAGGAAAAAGGCAAGGATGTGAATGCGATGAAAGCTACCTTGATATCGTTTGCCCTTCTGCTGGGCTTCTTCTATGCGGGCGACTGGATGCTCCAGCTGTTCCATGTAGACATCGAGTCGTTTGCCATTGCGGGTGCGGTGGTCATTTTCCTGATGGCGCTCGAAATGATTCTCGACATCGAAATTTTCAAGAACCAGGGACCGATTAAGGAAGCTACGCTGGTGCCGCTGGTCTTCCCGTTGCTGGCCGGTGCCGGCGCTTTTACGACTTTGCTCACCCTGCGTGCCGAGTATGCCAGTATCAACATCATCATCGCCTTGGTGCTGAACATGATTTGGGTTTATTTTGTGGTCAGCATGACGGGACGTGTGGAGCGTTTTCTCGGTAAAGGGGGCATCTACATCATCCGTAAATTCTTTGGAATTATTCTGCTGGCCGTTTCTGTCCGCCTGTTCACGGTCAACATCACCGCCCTCATCGAGGCTCTGCAAAAGTAATCCATACAACACCTTTTACCGGTTCTTCCAGAAGCTGGGGTAGAAAAGCAGCAGTACGCAGAACATTTCCAGACGGCCCACCAGCATCAGGAAGGAAAGAATCCATTTGGCAGCATCGGGCAGGGCATTCCAGGAGTAGGCGGGTCCGAAATTGCCCAGGCCGGGACCTATGTTTCCGATGCTCGAGATGACGGTACTAAGCGACTCTTCGAAGCCGACGCCCAAAAACATGAGTGCTATCCAGCCTATCAGGATGATAATCATGTAGAGGACAATGAAAAAGGCTACGGACAGCACGGTATTCGATGCGATGGCCTGCCGGTCTACACGGATAGGCAGTACAGCATTGGGGTGGAGCATGCGTCGGAAACTGTTGCGGATACCTTTGACCATCATCAGAAGGCGCATATACTTGATGCCACCGGCTGTCGAACCCGTGCATCCGCCGGCCAGCATGGCAAAGATAAGCAGTACCCATGTGAACGGAGGCCACAAGCAATAGTCGTCGGTGCCGAAACCGCAGGAAGTATGAATACTGGCCACTTGGAACAGGGATTTGCGGAATGCGGTCTCAATGTCATATTGGTTGTAGATGAACAGGGCTACGGTGATGATGCCTGTCAGAATGAAGATGGAGGACAGGAACCAGCGGAGTTCCTCATCGCGGAACATCTTGGATACTTTGCCTTTTATTATCAGGTAGAACAGCCCGAAGTTGAAGCTGGAAATAATCATAAAGGACGAAATCACATACTCGATGAAAGGAGAATTCCAATAGGCTACACTGGCTTGTTTGGTCGAATATCCGCCGGTAGCGGTCGTGGCGAAGGCGTGACAGACGGCATCGAACCAGTTCATGCCACCGATGTATAATAGGAGAGTGACCGAGGTCGTTAGCATGAGGTATACCCCCCAGATCCATTTGACCATGATGCTGATTTTGGGATGCAGTTTGTTGTGGGTGACCCCTGTTGCTTCGGCTGAAAAAAGTTGCATGTTCCCTTCATTGAAAATGGGCAGGATGGCAATGGCGAAACAGACAATTCCCAAACCGCCTATCCATTGGGTCAGGCTGCGCCAGAAGAGGATGCCGTGCGGCTGGCTGTCAATGTTGTCCATAATGGTGGCTCCCGTTGTGGTGAACCCCGACATGGTTTCAAAAAAAGCGTTGGTAATGCTGTCTACACTGCCGCTCAGGTAGAAGGGGAGCATGCCGAAGGCCGAAAACAGTACCCACGACAGGCTGGCAATGCAATAGCCGTCACGCTTGGTCAGCTTCCGTTCGGCACCGCGGCTCAATAGGATCAGAACGATGCCTACGGCTGTATTGATTGCTGCCGTTTGTAGGAAAGTCAGTGTTTCTTTCTCCTCATAAAACCAAGAAACCAGCGCGCAGAGCAGGAACATGGCTGTTTCCACGAAGAGCAGGATGCCCAGTACACGTATGATGATTTTCGTATTGATGAGGCTGTTTTTCCGTTTTCTCATCGACTGGTCGTATAGTGTGTCCGCAATAAATCCTTCCATGCCGTTAGGGTTGTTAAAAGTCTTTTAGGTTTACAAACAGGGAGTTACAGGATGTCTCTCTTCTATTTGGCAGGGCAAAAATAAGATTGTGAGAGGAATTAAACAACTTTTTGCGTTTAAAAACATGAAAATAAGGGTTCATTCGGGTTCCTCCGTATGTTTGTCTTCTCCTTGCAACTGCCGGTCTTCGGGTGGGATGCCGTCTGTTTTATCTTCTCCCTCTTTTTCTTCGTCTTCCTCATCCTGTTCGTCTTCGTCGGCAAACGGATCGGGACGTTGGGGGCCGTAGTTCATGAAGCCTATTGCGCACAGCATTCCCGCAATGGCCCCTCCCATGTGGCCTTCCCAGGAGGTAGAGGCTTTGGCAAATTGGGGAAACATGTTCCAGACTAGTCCTCCGTACAGAAAGGTGACCAGCAATGAAATGGCAATGAGGGGTACATGTTTTCGCAGAATGCCGCTGAAGAACAGGAAAAAGGCCAGGCCGTAGATGATGCCGCTCGAACCCACATGCCATCCGCTCTTGCCGAACAGAAAGGTAAAGATGCCGCCTCCTATCCAGACGAGGAAAAAAATGTAGGATGCGATGCCTTTGTAAAAATAAAACAGACACCAGGACAGGAAGAACAGCGGAAGGCTGTTGGCTGCCAGATGACTGAAACTGCTATGGACCAGCGGGTGGGCAAAGATGCCGAACACCCCCCGTTTCTCCATCGGATAGATTCCCAGGCGGGTGAAATCCCATCCCATGCCGACCTCTAAAATCTTCAATATGTACAGGATGAAAAGAAAGAACAGCGGGATGACGGCTGCCAGAAAAATTCGTTGTATATCTCGTTTCATAGGGCGTTCATGGGGCTTTTTGACACATGGTATATGCTAATCGGATGCAATACTACAATTATTTGGGCGAAAAGCGAAAAAAAAGTCTTTTTTTATTTTGCGTGTATACATTAATTTGTATTTTTGGGCATTGCTACAACTATCTGTAGGGCATAGTGAACCTGAATTTTTAACCTTTAATTTAAATAATGCACAACTATGAGTTATTTACGATTTGACAAGACGCTGATGATTAATTTGGAAGAGTCGCTCCCGCGGGAGATACTCCGTACAAACAAGTCGGGTGCCTATCATTGTACAACGATTGTAGATTGTAACACACGCAAATATCACGGCTTGTTGGTGATTCCCGTCCCCAACTTGGACGATGAGAATCATGTGCTGCTCTCTTCTTTGGACGAAACGGTAATTCAGCACGGTGCAGAGTTTAACCTGGGATTGCACAAGTATCAAGGCAATCATTTCAGTCCCAACGGACATAAATACATCCGTGAGTTCGACTGCGAGCATGTCCCGGCTACAACCTACCGTGTGGGAGGCGTTATCCTCCGTAAGGAAAAGATTTTTGTACACCATGAGAACCGCATTCTGATACGTTACACGCTGGTCGATGCCCATTCGGCCACGACGTTGCGTTTCCGGCCGTTCCTGGCTTTCCGCAGCGTGCGCGAGTACACGCACGAGAATCCCCAGGCAAGCCGTGAGTACCAGCTGGTGGAGAATGGCATCAAGACGTGCATGTATCCCGGCTATCCCGAACTGTTCATGCAGCTGAACAAGAAAAATGAATTCCACTTCCAGCCCGACTGGTATCGGGGCATTGAGTATCCGAAGGAGCAGGAACGTGGTTACGATTTCAACGAGGATCTGTATGTTCCCGGTTATTTTGAAGTGGATATCAAAAAGGGGGAGAGCATCGTGTTCTCTGCCGGAATCTCGGAAGTGGACACCCGCAAACTGAAACAGACATTCGAGGCAGAGGCCGCCGACCGTACTCCGCGCGACAGCTTCTACCACTGTCTGAAGAACTCGGCCCATCAGTTCCACAACAAGCAGGGCGACGAACATTACATTTTGGCAGGTTATCCTTGGTTCAAGTGTCGTGCGCGCGACCTCTTTATCTCACTGCCCGGCCTGACGCTGGCTGTCGACGAGCAGGATGAGTTCGAGGACGTGATGAAGACGGCCGAGAAGGCACTCCGCCAGTTTATGAATGGCGAGACTGTGACCTATAAAATTTACGAGATGGAGCATCCTGATATCCTGTTGTGGGCCATCTGGTGCTTGCAGCAGTATGCCAAGTTTACTTCCCGTGAGCGTTGCCGCCAGATGTATGGCAGCCTGCTCGAAGATATGCTCGACTATATTCGCAGCCGCAAGCACGATAACCTGTTCTTGCACGACAACGGCCTGCTCTATACCAACGGAACCGAACATGCGGTGACGTGGATGAACTCCGTAGCCAATGGCCGTCCGGTAGTTCCGCGTACAGGGTATGTGGTAGAAATCAATGCGTTGTGGTACAATGCCCTGCGCTTCGTGGCCGACATGGTTCGCGAAGGCGGCAACGAACCCCTGGCACAGGCGTTGGAGCAACAGGCGGAAGTGACGGGCAAGTCGTTTGTCGAAGTCTTCCGCAATGAATATGGCTATCTGTTCGATTATGTGGACGGCTATATGATGGACTGGAGCGTTCGTCCGAACATGATATTTACCGTGGCTTTCGATTATTCTCCGCTGGACCGCGTACAGAAGCGCCAGGTACTGGATATTGTGACCAAGGAACTCTTGACGCCGAAAGGCCTCCGTACGCTGAGTCCGAAGAGCGGTGGTTACAATCCGAACTATGTAGGGCCGCAGACGCAGCGCGATTATGCTTACCATCAGGGAACGGCCTGGCCCTGGCTGATGGGCTTCTACATGGAAGCCTATCTGCGCATCTACAAGATGAGCGGCATTTCGTTTGTGGAGCGGTATCTCATCGGCATGGAAGACGAGATGGGCCGCCATTGCATCAGTACTCTGCCCGAACTCTTCGACGGCAATCCGCCGTTTGTCGGGAGAGGAGCCATCTCGTTTGCGATGAATGTTGCCGAAATCCTGCGCATTTTGAGTTTGCTGTATAAATATGAACAAATAGAGAAAAAAGAGGAGGAACGCAAATGAAAGTATTAATGTTTGGATGGGAATTTCCTCCCAAAATATATGGAGGTCTGGCGGTAGCTTCTTACGGTATTACCAAAGGCCTGAGTCTGCAGGGCGATGTAGAAACCATCTTCTGCATGCCCAAACCTACCGGCGATGAAGAGAAGTTCCTCAAGATTGTCGGCATGAACCAGGTGCCGGTTGTCTGGCGTGGGGTCGACTACGACTATCTGAAGTCCCGCCTTTATGGTCAGATGACGCCGGAGGACTACTATAGTTATCGCGACCATATTTATGCAGATTTTTCTTATCTGCACGTCAACGACCTGGGCTGCATGGAGTTTGCCGGAGGCTATCCGGGCAATCTGCACGAAGAGATTAATAACTTCTCCATCATTGCCGGGGTGGTGGCACGCAAGGAACAATTTGATATTATCCATGCCCATGACTGGCTGACCTATCCGGCCGGGGTACATGCCAAGATGGTAAGTGGCAAGCCGTTGTGCATCCATGTGCATGCCACGGACTTCGACCGCTCGCGCGGTAAGGTCAATCCGACAGTCTACTCCATCGAGAAGAACGGCATGGACTATGCCGACTGCATCATGTGCGTGTCCGAGCTGACCCGTCGTACAGTTATCAACGAATATCATCAGGACCCGCGGAAAGTGTTTGCCATGCACAATGCCGTGTATCCGCTGTCGCAGGATCTGCAGGACATTCCTCGTCCCGATCATTCCAAGGAGAAGATTGTCACTTTCCTTGGTCGTATCACCATGCAGAAGGGTCCGGAATATTTCGTAGAGGCTGCCGCTATGGTATTGAGTCGTACACGGAACATTCGTTTTGTGATGGCCGGTTCGGGCGATATGCTGAATGCCATGATCAATCTGGCCGCTGAGCGCGGCATCGCGGACCGCTTCCATTTCCCTGGCTTCATGAAGGGACGGCAGGTGTACGAGGTTTACAAGGACAGCGACGTTTTTGTCATGCCTTCCGTGTCGGAGCCGTTTGGCATAGCGCCGCTGGAAGCCATGCAGTGCGGCACTCCTTCCATTATCTCCAAGCAGTCGGGCTGCGGTGAAATTCTGGACAAGGTCATCAAGGTGGACTACTGGGATATTCACGCCATGGCCGATGCCATTTATTCCATCTGTACCAATCCGGCCCTGTTCCAGTATCTGCAGGAAGAGGGCAAGAAGGAAGTTGACGGTATCACATGGGAAAAGGTAGGCCTGCGTATCCGTGCCCTCTACGAGAATGTATTAAGAAACTATGGTAAATAACAAAACAAGAATAGGAAATGAGAACGATTTGTCTTTATTTTGAAATACACCAGATTATTCACCTGAAACGTTATCGTTTCTTCGACATTGGCACCGACCACTATTATTATGATGACTATGCCAATGAAACAAGCATCAGTGATGTGGCCGAACATTCTTATATTCCGGCACTGACAACTCTGCTGGAAATGGTCAAAAATTCGGGAGGAGCCTTTAAGGTAGCCTTCTCCATCTCGGGTGTAGCGCTGGAACAGCTGGAGATTTATGCTCCTACCGTTTTGGACCTCCTGCATCAGCTGAACGACACCGGCTGTTGTGAATTCCTGGCCGAGCCTTATTCCCATGGTCTGTCTTCGTTGGCCAACGAAGATTGCTTCAAGGAAGAAGTGATGCGCCAGAGCAACAAGATGAAACAGATGTTTGGCAAAGCCCCCAAGGTGTTCCGCAACTCGAGCTTGATCTACAACGATGAGATTGGTGCCGTAGTGGCCAGCATGGGCTTCAAGGGTATGCTGACCGAGGGTGCCAAGCATGTGCTGGGTTGGAAGAGCCCGCACTACGTATACCATTGCAACATGAATCCCAGTCTGAAGTTGCTGTTGCGCGACTTCAAGTTGTCCGACGATATCAGTCTGCGTTTCTCCAATTCCGACTGGAGCGAGTATCCGCTGTTTGCTGACAAGTATATCTCCTGGATTGATTCATTGCCGCAGGAAGAGCAGGTCATCAATATCTTTATGGAATTGTGTGCGCTGGGCAAGTATCAGCCGCTGTCTTCCAATATTCTGGAGTTCATGAAGGCGTTGCCTGCTTGTGCCAAGGAGAAGGGCATTACGTTCTCTACACCAACCGAAATCGTGACGAAGCTGAAGTCCGTATCCCAGCTCGATGTTCCCTATCCGATGTCATGGGTAGACGAAGAGAGAGATACCAGTTGCTGGCTTGGAAACGTGATGCAGCGTGAAGCTTTCAACAAGCTCTATAGTGTGGCCGAGCGTGTACATTTGTGCGACGACCGTCGCATCAAGCAGGACTGGGATTATCTGCAGGCCAGCAACAATTTCCGTTTCATGACGACCAAGAGTTCCAGTATCTCTCTGTATCGTGGTATCTATGAGTCGCCTTACGATGCATTCACCAACTACATGAATATCTTGGGCGATTTCATCAAGCGGGTGGATTCTCTGTACCCTGTAGACATCGACAATGAGGAACTGAATGCCCTGCTTACTACCATCAAGAACCAGGGGGATGAGATTGATGAGCTGCATAAGGAACTTGATGATGTACGCAGCAAGCTGGTGAAGGAAAAGGAAACGGTGGAGAAGCTGACCGAAAAGAAGGCTGCTGCCAAGAAAACTACTTCCAAGACTGTTGCTACCAAGAAGAAGACAACAGCCAAGACTAAGGAAGAGTAACGCTAGAACAGTATAAAGAAAGACTCCCGCCCTTCAGAATGAGGGCGGGAGTCTTTCTTTATTTTATGTTGTGTGTATAAAGGGATTATTGTTCAAATTGTGTGTAGGTTACCTCCAGCGTCAGCTTTGTACCTCCGTTTTCGGGGTCACCGCCTTGCAGTTTGGCATAGCCGGGCTGCAGGTCGTGCTGTACGGCTGTGGTGGTGCTACTGTTGCTGGTACTGCTTGTACTTTGTGTCGTGATGCTGACGGGGATGAGCAATACCTTGTTCCAGTCGGGGTGTTGTGCATTCCATTCCTCATTCCAGGCCGCTTCGTCCCAGTTGGCTCCTGCACTCTGTTGGGCGGCATTGCGGGCAGCCTTCTTTTCATTGATGCAGGTCGATACCAGTCGGGCGATGTTCTGGAAAGTATATTGGTTGGTCGCTACATTGTTGTGGCTGGCCGTAAATGAAGTGATGTTGTCGTTCACCTTATTTTCTTCAAAGAACGTGCTTAAGTCCTGTTTGCGCAGTAACAGTACGTTGCTGGGTACGTTCATGCTGAATTTGTAGTTGCTCTTTTCGTTATAGTTGGTGAAGGTCAGCTTCACGGCGTTCAGTGTGTCGTTGGCCAGTTCCTCATAGATTTCATCGTAGGGCAGGGTAGCTTCCGTAAAGATGCCGGCCGGCGATTTGATGTAGGTCCATTCTTTTTCGGCTGCCTTTTCCTTCAACTTGTCCGAGTTTTCGAAATGGTTCGCTTGGATTACTTCCTTGGTAGATGCAAAGATGGTCTGCCGACCAATGTAGGTCGAGTCGTCGCCGATGCTGCCGTTGGCATCGTTCACCTTTTTCGTCAGCTTCACGCCCAGGCTGTCCACGTAATGGAACTGGAACTGGAATTCCAGGTCCACACGGTCCACGTAGAGAATGGTACCGTCGCCATAGTCATTCTGGATGCATACGCCGGGGAATACATTTTCGATGAAGGCGTCCGCATTCTTGAAATATTCGGGATGGCTCTTGTTTTCGTCGTATATCTTCTGTCCGATTTCCGTATCCAAGTTGAACACGATGTTCGGCGAGTAGATGGCATTCCCGTTGGAGTCGGTGGCTTTCCGTATAGAGTCGGACACTGTGGCGTCGTAGGCTGTGTAGGCCTTTCGTCCCAGCAGGGTGCCCTTGTAGAGGTCCGTATTGATGTCCGTATAGCGGTAGTGGCGATTCTCGTCTTTCCGTTCCTGTGCCCATTGATTGTTCAGTTCATAGGCGCTCATGCGGCAGGCGTTCAGCGAGTCTCCAAACCATGTGCTGTAGTAGACAATCAGTCGGACACCTCTTACCTTTTCATCCACCAGTGTACCCTTCCCTTTCAGTGTATCGTTCTCAATGTATTCCTCGTAGACGTCGGGCAGGATGTCTTCGAACTTGAAGTTGTCCGTGCAGTTCAGTTCTGTCAGGAAGCTGGCGGTGTAGCTGCCGAAGTCCGGGTCGGTAAAGCGACCCACGTAGCCGGTACTGGTCTTGGCGTAGACCGAATCTACCAGGTACGATTGGGTAGTAACCTGGAAAGTTGTGGTGTGCGATGACATTCCGTCTGATGAGGGAAGCATGCTCATGCCCAGTGTATTGGTCGTATCATCGCAGGCTGTCAGCAGAGTCAGCACCGAGGTGAGCAGGGCTCCTATGAATTTTGCTTTCATTTTTTATTTCCGAGTTCAGGTTCTATATTGTAGTATAAGTATGTTTATTCGGTTTCGCTCACCAAGTCGTAGAAGCTGTTGCAGCGGTCGGCAAAGTTGTCGTCGTTCTGGTATTCCAGTATCGGTTTGCCCAGGCTGCGTGCATAGTCCAGTACTTCCACGTTGGCATTGGGGCTCTGCTGGATGATGCCGTCTGAGTATTCCACTGCCAGCTTGCATAGGGTGGTATAGTTGATGGGATCCTTCAGAATGGAGATATCCTTCTTGGTGATGCCCTTCAACATCAGCAGGTTGGTGAATTCCGGATGGAAGGTCTGCTTGAAGTCGTTGCCATACAGTGAGAAAATCACTTTGGAACTTCTGAACGAAGGTTCGTCCCGATAAGCTTTCTTGATGTAGAGAGGAGCCAGAGCCGTCATCCAGCTTTGGCAGTGTATGATGTCGGGACACCAACGCAGCTTCTTCACCGTTTCGAGCACACCGCGGGCATAGAAGATGGTGCGTGCATCATTGTCCTCGTATTCCTCTCCGTTTTCGTCGGTTGCCTGCAAGCGGTTCTGGAAGTAGTCATCGTTGTCGATGAAGTACACCTGCATGCGCGCCGATTGGATGGAGGCTACCTTAATGATGAGTGGATGGTCAGTATCGTCGATGATGAGGTTCATACCCGACAGGCGGATCACTTCGTGGAGCTGGTTGCGCCGTTCGTTGATGTTCCCCCATTTTGGCATGAACGTCCTGATTTCTCTGCCTCTTTCCTGGATGGCTTGCGGCAGATTGCGGCCGGTCAGAGACAATTCGGTTTCCGGTACGTAAGGAGTAATTTCTTGGGTGATAAATAAAACCTTATTAGCCTTTGTCATAATCAGTTCTCAAATTATTGCGCAAAGTTACAAAAAAAACGCTCATTACGCCAAAAAAGCCTTGGCTATTATTCCTTATGATTTGTTAAGTACTTGTATTTCAATTCTACATCGGGGCCTTTGTACCCCTCTTCACAGGTGGATTTTATGAGAAAAATGCAATATTTCTTCGTTATGTGGCAAATAATAGCTTATTTTGCACCGCTTTTTGAAACAACCCTGTAAATATCTAACTTAAAAAGTAATGAAAATAGTACATGCTATCAAGGACTTGCAGGAGGCACTGGCCGACCTGCGTGCCCAGGGTAAAACGGTAGGCCTGGTACCTACAATGGGTGCTTTGCATGCGGGGCATGCCTCGCTCGTGAAGCGCAGTGTGGCCGAGAATGATGCCACGGTTGTCAGTGTGTTCGTCAATCCTACCCAATTCAACGACAAGAACGATTTGGCCAAATATCCCCGTACGCTGGAGGCCGACTGCCGCTTGCTGGAGCAATGCGGAGCCACGGTAGTCTTTGCGCCTTCGGTCGAGGAAATCTATCCCGAACCCGATATGCGCCACTTCAGTTTCCCGCCGCTCGACACGGTGATGGAAGGGGCTTACCGTCCGGGTCACTTCAACGGCGTCTGCCAGATTGTGAGCAAACTGTTCGACTTGGTGAAGCCCGACCGCGCCTACTTCGGCGAGAAGGATTTCCAGCAGTTGGCCATCATTCGTGAGATGGTCCGTCAGCTGAAGTTCCCCCTCCAGATTGTGGGTTGCCCCATCGTCCGCGAGGCCGACGGCTTGGCCTTGAGCAGCCGTAACACCCGCCTCTCGGCCGAGCAGCGCCAGCAGGCACTGAAGATTTCGCAGACCCTTTTTGCCAGTGTCGACTATGCTGCCACCCACACCGTCGCCCAGACACAGCAGTTTGTCGAGGATGCCATTGCTGCCGCTCCGGGCCTCCGGCTGGAGTATTTCGAGCTGGTGGACGGCAACACGCTGCAGAAAATTGCCGACTGGGCCGACACCGACTATGCCGTGGGTTGCATCACCGTCTTCTGCGGGGAGGTCCGCCTGATTGATAATATCAAGTACAAGTCTTAACAATAAACAGAAAGCTCTATGATGATTGAAGTATTGAAGTCCAAGATCCATTGCGCCCGTGTCACGGAAGCTAATCTGAACTACATGGGCAGCATCACCATTGACGAGGACCTCATGGATGCGGCCAACATGATTGCCGGCGAGAAGGTCTGCATTGCCGACAACAACAATGGCGAACGTTTTGAGACCTATATCATTAAAGGTGAACGGGGCTCCGGAAAGGTCTGCCTCAATGGTGCCGCCGCACGGCGTGTGCAGCCTGGCGACATTGTCATCATCATGTCCTACGCATTGATGGATTTCGAGGAAGCCAAGACTTTCAAACCGACGGTTGTCTTCCCCGACCCGGCCACCAACCGGGTGGTGGGCTGATCGGTTCCGATTCATCGGTTTTCAATTCTGGTAAATAGTGGAAGAGGGTGTACGGCACTGTTGTCGTACACCCTCTTCTCTTGTGGTGCGTTTCCGTCTCTTACCGGTCGGTGTTGAGGGCCGCGGCGATGGTGTCGCGCACGCGGCGTTCTGTGGTGACGGGGCGCGTGTACTCGTCTATGTGGATGGTGCCGCCCATCGACACGGCGTCGTTGTGCCACGTCATGCCGCTCTCCAGTGTCTCGCGGGCCGAGAAGTGGAACTCGCGGATGCCGGTTTCGCGGGCGATGCGGGCGATGTTGCCCTCGTTCACGCCGCAACCGGCCAGTAGGGTAATGCGTCCGGCGGCTTGCCGTTGCAGCTCGGCCAGTAGGCCGATGCCCTGTTCAGCGGTGGGCTGCTGGCCCGAGGTAAGGATGCGGTGGCAGCCCAAGGCGATGATGTCTTCGAGCGCACGGTGCGGGTCGCGGCATACGTCGAAGGC
>ULML01056848.1_pt1 | contig 14394 bp, 12 predicted proteins | sample 1951651 | NCBI WGS metagenome assembly ULML01 (sample SAMEA4835549, study PRJEB28245) | human gut metagenome | biome: gut microbiome; material: fecal sample | place: Denmark | collected 2008
ATTTTTCTGGTTCTTTTTCTTTTACCTCTCCATCTTTGTTTCCATTTGCTTCTTCTTCTGATAAAATTGGAATATGATTTTCACTAAATGTCGTATATAAATCATCTAATGAATCAGAGTCTAATTCTAATCCTTTTAATGCATTAGCAAGTGCTTCATAGGTAATATACCCCTTTTTCTTTCCTTCTTCTACTAATTCTTTTTTTCTAACATCAAATGTTTTAATTTCATTTATCATATTTTCTATCCCCTAACCTTAATTCAACAATACGCGTTGCTAGTTTTGTTTTTTCTTCTAAACTAGCACCTTCCATTTCTTTTTGTAATCGTTTAATTTCTTCTTTGACTGTATATTCACGAATCACTTTCGCATAATCATTTAATTCTTCAACACTTGCTTCTTCTTTTAAATTAAGTGCGGCAATATCTGAAAGTGCTTCTTGCATAGTTTCATTATCACTGACATAAGTCATAAAATCAGCGAGTTCTATTTTACCATATTCACGATAAAACAGACGAATTTCACGGGCTAAATTACGATAAGCTTTCGTTGGCATAAATGTTACTTTTTCTTCGTAAATTTGAATTGCTTGTTCGTCTCTCAACATATAGTAAAGCAATGCCTTTTCAGCTTTCTCATATTTCGTTTCGCGTTTCTTTTCTTTGACGACTCTAGGCGGAACAATCATTTTCTTTTCTTCTTCTGTTTGTAGCTTGTCCAATTGCTCTTTTAAAAAAGAAATATCTAATCCACTTTCATCATGAACTTTTTTTAAAGTTACTTCGCGCATGATATCATCTGATATTTTTGAAAGTTCTTGAATGACTTCTTTGACATAATGAGTTAAATCAGCACTATCACTTAAATCCTTATTTTTTTTATAATACGCTAATTTAAAATCCATGGTACTCATAGGATTGTCTAACTTCTTTTGAAAAGCTTCAGCACCGTATTTACGAATATATTCATCTGGATCTAAGTCGTTTTCTAGGCGGACGACTTTAGGTGTAACACCAAGTTTTAATAATTCTTCAATACAGCTAGCAGTTCCTTTTGCTCCTGCTTGATCACCATCAAAACAGATAATAATTTCATTCGATAGACGTTTTAAGTGACTAGCTTGTTCCTTGGTAACAGCGGTGCCCATCGTTGCCACAACATTTTTTATACCAATCGTATAAGCACGAATCACATCCATGAACCCTTCCATCAAAATAATTTGTTTTTTCTTTCTTGCTTCTTCTTTAGCACGGTGATAATTATATAGAAGTTCTCCTTTTTTAAAGATTTCTGATTCTTTGCTATTGATATACTTGAATTGCTTTTCATCGTTATATAAACGTCCCGAAAATCCTACTACACGACCTTCTAAATCCCATAATGGAAACATAACACGATCGATATAAATATCAGATAAACCATAATTATTTTCAACAACGAGTCCACTTCTAATAAGTACATTTTTTTCATAGTTCTTTTTTAATAACAAATCTGTTAATGTATGGCCATCTTTTAGTGAATAACCAATATCAAACTCTTTAATACAAGCATCATCAATTTGTCGTTTCTTTAAATACGCAAGAGCACCTTGTCCTAATTTCGTATGTAAATTATTTTGATATAATTTACTTGCAAAAGAATAACAATCATATAATTTTTGATATTTAGAAGAAGTTTGATGTGTTGGTAAATGTAAGTTCATCTCTACACCGGCCATTGTAGCAACTTTGCTAACAGCTTCTCGAAAAGATACATGTTCGTAATCCATAATAAACTTAAACACATTTCCCGAAGCACCACAAGCAAAACATGTATAGATTTGTTTCTCTCGAGAAACACTCATCGATGGATGGTTATCATCATGAAAAGGACAAACCCCAAAGAAATTTCTTCCCTTTTGTGTTAATGGGATATAACTAGAGATTACATCGACAATATCAACCTGTTCACGCAAGTGTTGTAATTCTTCTTGACCAATCACTAGAACACCACCTCATTAATTAATATACTGCAAAACTTTGCAAATTCCTTTTTTTTCTTACAATTTTTTTCATTTTTTTAAAAAACAGTACTTATTGTACCATTTTCTGCAATAATTTCAATCTTTTTCATCGTACATTTGTATTCTTTCTAAAACAGAAAAAAGCAAAACACTTTACATCTCTTTTAGAAAAAAGACTGCGATTTCTCACAGTCTATCTATATAAACGCTAAATGCAATTAGCGCGCATAAGGGAAAACAAACATGATATGAACTACTTAAAAAGTGAATATATATCTGTTTTATTTTATTCTAAAATACATTCTATGTTCCATCATCTATTTTTAATATATACATTTTATACTAAAATATTCTTATTTCCATTCTATTACTCTATATTCATTAGCTTTAATTTTTTTCTTAAACTTCTCACATCAAAATTTTGTTTCACAGAAACATTTAAATAATAATATAATTCTTGTTTATTATAACTATTCTACATAGTGGCTCCAACTCAATTGTGTCAACCTTGTCGACACTTTTTCCTCACAAAACACAATGTAAAATTGTCGCATTCTATATCATGTTCTTTTATTATACTTTTTACCTACTTCAATCATTAATTTTTTAGAATACATTCCGATAATATCTTCTCCATAAATATTTCCAGCTTCGTATAAAAGTTTCCCAATTTCAAAATATGTAATCACTTTATGTCTTTCTCGTGAATAGTTTTTAATTTGACCATATACTTCATCATCAATTATTTTTGTTTTTATTTCTTGATAATAATTCATATTGCCTCCTTCTAATGAATACAGGTTTCAATTATATAACTGTTATGAGCTTTTCTTATAACAACACTGCCGTGTTCATCCGTTCTATAAATTTTGGACCGTTTTAGACGACTTAGAACTTGCCGATCTGGATGACCATAGCGATTATTTTTCCCAACAGATATAAAGGCATATTGTGGTGTAATGGTTTCAATAAAATTCTCTGATGTGCTCGTTTTACTGCCATGATGACCAACTTTTAAAATATCGATATTTTGAAAGTGATGATGTTCTAATAAATCGGTTTCTACTTTTGTGCCAGCATCTCCCATAAGCAAAGTTTTTAACTTCCCAAATTCTAAATAAATAACTTGTGAATTATCATTTTCATTCTCATATAGAGTATGATTTAAAAATCGTAATCGTAAATTGCCTGCATAAATCGTAGTTACATTCTGCACATAATGAATGTTTTTCAGTTTTAAATAATAAATCAACTCTTGTTCTAAATCATTAAAAGAATCATGATTAAATATTACATGTCTGACAGGAAAGCGTTCCACAAAAGGAATACTCTCTCCCATATGATCATAATCACCATGAGAAAGAATCAAATAATCAACTTGTGTAATCCCTGTTGCTTTTAGATATGGAATAATAACTCTTTCTGCATAAGAACTCGTCTTCTTTTCCTGCCAATCTTCTTTTTGATAATTCAATTTACCACCAGTATCAACGAGAATTGTTTTCTCACCACGCATCAAGAAGCTATCACCTTGTCCAACATCAAACATAACAAATTCATTTGGATAAAAGTAAGTCGTTATTTTTAAAGCACATAATAAACATATAATAGCAATCGTTTTCCAACGAAGTGACTGCTTCATATAAAAACAAAATATAAATAAGATATAAAACCATAATGCTGGCTTTCTAAATACAATTGCTGCTGGTAACATTTTTTCCGCAATTTGATTTCCATATTCTAAAATAGATATGAGATATGAGAATATTGGAAAACACATGGGAAAAACCAACACTAAAAAAGACAGCGGGAATAATAAATAACTAACAAATGGAATATAAATAAGATTCCATAATATACTCGTAAATTGCAATTCATATTGGTAGGTTAAAGTAATGGGAATATTAGCCATAAAACTAATAAGGGAAATAATAAACAATTTGGGTAATGTCTTTTTCTTTTGAAAATATCGTGCGCATAAGATTAAAGCATCACTTACGACAAAGCTATATAAAAAACCAATATCATAAATGCGATATGGATTCATGCACAATAAAACACAAAAAAATAAAACATAAAATTGATGAAGTGATAGATATTTCTTCCCAGGAGACAAAGAAAACAAAAGAGATCCTAATACACGAATCACAGATATAGAAAAGCCAATAATCCACGCATAAAACATCATCAGGGGCAATGAAAATAACTGTGCTTTTCTACGATCTTTAAAAAAATAGAAGAAAAGTGTTAAAAAGAAAGAAAAATGCATTCCAGAAATACAAAACAAATGGCTAACTCCCAGCTTTCGATAAATTTCATCATCATAATTTTTCTTACTTCCTAAGAGAAATAAACTTAAATAAGTATCGTTAGGATCAATATGATTAATTCTCTTTTGAATTCCGTTTTTAACGATTGATTTTAAAGAGTGATCTCTTTGTAATTTATTGATTTTTTCTATTTGAATTTGCCAATGAATATTCTGACTTTTTAAATAATTACGATATGAAAATTGATAGAAATTAGTATTAGTACTTGGTAGTTGATACTCACCTTGAAAAGAAATCATCATTTCGTATTCTAAATTTTTAATGAACCACTCTTTCTCTTTTAAACTTGTAATTTGATAATATGCAATATAGTTTTGATTTTGTTTTAATTCTAATTTTAAAGTATCACCAATAATTTCAAAATCAATAATTCGGGCCTGCTTTATTTCATCTTTAGGGACATTCCAACCTCGCTTCAAACATGCATATACAACAAAACAAGTAATTAATATCATACTACATAGTAAGATATTCTTTAATTTTTTCAAAGGTACTATCGCCAATTCCTTTTACATTTTTTAAATCTTCAATATTTTGAAAGCCATGTGTATTACGATATTCAATGATTGCATTTGCTTTTGTTTCTCCGATTCCTGGAAGTAACATCCATTCTTCTTTGGTAGCTGTGAGAATAGATATTACATGTGGCCCTTCTTCTACTGTAACTGTTTCCTCTTCCTTTTTATTAGAGATAACATCTTTTTCTTGTAAACACCCATCATTTTTTATTTCTGGACAAACACAAGTCTCAATGGGCAATTGCAACTGATTACCGTTTTCAAATGCAGCAATCTCCTCTTTTGTATAAATTAAAATCACCATTTCATCTTTTAGCCTCTTACTTAAATTTAAATAATTTGTATCTGCATTTTCTAAAAGACCTCCAGCTTTTGTAATAGCATCCAATACGTTTCCCTTTTCAAACTCATATACTCCAGGGTTTACAACAGCACCTTTTACATCAACAGCAATCATTTCTGCTTCTTTTTTCTTATCTTTCGATTGTGCTTTTGTCTCTTGAAACGAAATTGTATCTTCTGACTTTGAACAAGATACTACAAAAAAACAAAGTAATAATAAAATAGATATTTTTTTCATATTTTTTCCTCCCCTACTTTTTATATACAAAAAAAGTAGGAGGAAGTCCTGCTACTTTAACGTTGGAATTTTTATTTTTTCTCTCTTTGTTTCAACACTGACACGCTGTACCATTGCTAGGGCTACCATTAACGATATTGTAAAAGATCCTCCATAAGATAAAAATGGTAATGGTACTCCTGTCAATGGAATTACGCCAAAAAGTCCACCTAAATTTAAAAATATATGCATAAAAATATAAACTGCAACCCCGATACAAATATATCTACCACGAACAGTATTCGCTTTAGCAGATAAATTTAAAATACGATATAACACAATAATGTATAACAAGAAAACAATACTACATTTTAAGAATCCTTCTTCTTCGGCAATAATAGCAAATACACTATCTGTATGTGGTTCAGGGATATATGAGTATTTTTGTTTACTTTTACCAGCTCCTAATCCCATTAATCCCCCATCATTGATAGCAATAATCCCATTACAAATTTGATAACCACCAGTTTCATATTTACTACATGGATTAAAAAAATCAAAACGACTTTTTTGGGCATCTGATAAAATATGACCAGAAACAGCTATCTTTGCACATATCGCTACAACGATAAAAATTAAAACAAGACCAATGGTTTTCAGTTTTTCTTTTGGCAATATAGGACTCACCCAAAACATAACAGCAAAAATAGAAAATAAAATAAACATAGTTCCTAAATCTTTTTGCGTAAAAACAACAAAAGGAAGCAAACCACCAATGACTACTATTTTTCCAATCATATCCCAATGTTTATATTTTTTACTTCGTAAACGATAATAATATTTTTCAAATAACAAAGCTAAACAAACAATTAAAACAGGTTTAGCAAATTCACTTGGTTGAAATTGCATAAACCCTAAATTAATCCAGTTTCGGCTACCACGGTGATCTGATCCATACATACTAAGATATGCAAGCAACATAACAATTGCAACATATCCAATAATTGCCCATGGCTTATATCTATTTGTCTTCATATTTAAAACAATAATTGTGAGTATAAAACCAGCACCTATCATTGCTAAATGACGATAAAAATAATAATAAAGTGGTACAGCAGAAGTCACTGCTTCGCTACTAGAGGCAGTTACAATGTTTAAAAGTCCAAAGATGAAAAGAAAAATAGTAGCAAATAAAAGCGGTTTATCCATATCAGAAATAAATCGTTTTAATCTCATTGTACTCACCTCTATCCTTTTATCATTTTACCATACTTTTGAAAAGAGTTCATCTATTTATCCTAAAAATAGGTGTTAATCATAAACAAAATGACCTAAGATGAGTAAAATATAGTAAAGGAGGTATGAATAATGTACTACTATGGCGGATATCAAGGTTATGGCTGTGGTGCTCCATATGGCGGAGGATACGGTGGCGGTTACGGCACTGGATATGGTGCAGCAATTATTTTAGTATTATTTATTTTATTAGTAATCGTTATCGGTGCTCGTGCCTGCGGCGGTTGTAACCAACGTTAGTATAAAATTAAAAAAATAGATTTTCATAATCTATTTTTTTATGTTTTATTTGTATATTTTATCTTCGTTTTCACATAATATCAAAGAAAGGAATGAGAATATGGATGAAAATATTGAAATACTAGAATATATTTATAAAGATGCATCTATGGCCACTTATACATTAGAAGAATTATTAAAAGAATTAAATGGAAAAGATAATAAAATCATAAAACCGTGTGAAGATATTTTAAAAGGGTATGAACGTTATCGAGATGAGACAAAAGAAAAAATATTAAAATTAGATAGTAGCTTAAAAGAAGAAGGATTCATGGCTAAAATGGGAGCAAAAATGGGCATTATGAAAGAAGTAATGGCAGATAATAGTGATGCTTCAATTGCCGACATGTTAATTAAAGGTATCAGTATGGGAAGTATTGATATGGAAAAGAAAATTGGAACATATAAAGAAAATGTCGATAAAGAAAACATCAAATGGGCAAAAGATTTTTATCAATTTCAGCAAGACAATATAAAAGCATTAAAAAAATTCTTATAAAAAAGACATAATGTGTCTTTTTTATTTTCCATCTTCTTCTGCTTGAATCGTACTTTGGTATTTTGTATGACTTACAGTTTCATATAAAAGCATCTTATTGAAAAAGAAAAAACGAATGAAAGAATAACCATAAAATAGAATAATTGCGATCATAAAACAAGAACCTAACGACAAGGAAAGAAAATCCGTTAATTTAAAGAAATCAGTAATCTGAACATATAAAAATGCTAGGAAAAATGGTAACACAAAATAAGAAAGATAAAATAAAATACGACGAAGTATCCAATTCTTCTTTACTACTTCTAAATGATCGGTAGTGACAATCTGTAAATGAAAGAACTTCTCAGCAATTGTCTGGCCATTTAAACAAAGTGGTAAAATAAAATAATAAACAATAAACATGATGAGAAAACTATGATTTGGATTACCACACACTGTATATCCAATTACAAACATAAAATAGAGAAAACTATCACAACCAAACGTAACAATGCGACGTAATGGCGATACATGTTTTCCTAATTGATATGATTCAGTATCAATGGTATCTCGTGTAGGAATGACTTTCTGTAACATTCCAGCAAGAAAATAACCTACTACCCCTCCTAACGTATTAATCATTAAATCATCGACATCAAATAAACGATAATTTCTAGGATAGATTCCATATAATCCAGTAAGTTGTGTTATTTCAAAAAAGAATGTCAAAAAGAATGTAAACAATACAGTCTTTTTTAAATTACATTTAAAATAGTAACGTAAGTAAATTCCAAATGGAACAGTTAATAATAAATTGTATATAACTTGATAAAAATACGGTTCACTCAACGCCTGTAAATAAGTACTTGGATTACTCAATTTAAAAGATGTATGCGTAATAAAATCTATTAGAAAAGAAAAAGGAATTAATTGTGTACGCGGAGTTGTTAACTGTGCAACATCATCAATCTTTGGCAATGGTAGAATAACTAAAAAATAAGCAGTTAGTAAATACAAAATAAAAGAATAGATAATCAAAGTACGAAAAGTATGGATTGCTCCATACTTATGGTACTGACTAATCATATAGGGAGTTGTAAATAATAAAGCAATCAATGGAAAAAATAATACTGATGTCTGAATTGCTTCTAAATAACCTTCCATAATCTCACTCCCCTTTTATTTTTCTTTAATAATATTTTTACTGCAGAAATATGTAATCATAAAATATCCACCATAAATGGCTACCAAGAAAACCGCAGTCATAATAATCGATGGTAAGAGCTGTTCATCACCAAAAGTTGATAATACGATATTAGCAAACTGAATTCCAAAAATAGAATGCACAATTGCCACTACAAGTGGTAACAGGAAGAAACATGCAATCTGTAAAAATAAAGCATGGCGAATCATTTTCTCATCTGTACCAATTCTTCTTAAAATCATATAACGCTCTTTATTATCAGAACTTTCAGACAACTCCTTCAAAGCTAGAATAGCAGCACTCGATATCAAGAAAATAATTCCTAAATATAAACCAATAAAGGTTACCATTGCACCTAGGCCTACACTAGCTTCATAGATAGATATTTTACTAGAAGCATGTAAAGTTGTAACTCCGGCATCATAACTTTCTCCAGCTGGTTCTTGAATCGCATTTTCAATCTCGTACTTTTCTTCTTTGGTATCACCATTATAGTTCGCTGAAAAGATTTCTTCCATAAGCATAGATTGATTTACAGCATCATCTGGAACAATATAAATACCTGTATTAATATGGTTTGAACTCATTTCTGTAAATCCTTCCACAGTATGATCGTATTTTGCATGATATGTTTTTCCACCAAATGTTAAATCAGGTTTATCCTTTAAAATTTCATTACGAATTGATACCATTTGAGCGAAATCAGCAATTACAATATACTCATCATCTTTTATATGATAAGTAGGACTACCTAATAATTTGGCTAATTGATTATATTCACTAACAGACATAATAAGTTCGCGATAATTCCATCGAATGGATGGGAAATTTTGTGAAACATAATCTTTTTTCGTTCCTAAAGTTGTCTCATATGTTACTTCATCTGTTCCATAATAATGAGAAACAACAACATCTTTAAAATAAGATTCTGGAATATTTAACTTTTTAAATGTTTCCGTAATAGGAACTAAAGAGTCTTGTTTTTCCTCTTCTGTATAAACATATTGTTGTTGATTTTCAGCTGGTATGTGATATAAATCCCATTCTTTAGAAGCTTGAAAATCGATAGGCACTAATTCTTTTAAATTAGCAGTCATAGAGTTTTTTAATGATAATGCACTAGATAAAATTCCAATTGTCAAAAATAACATTAAAGAAATCACTGTCATTGAAAATACAGTAGTATTTACTTTGCTAGCTAACTGTCTTAATACAAACATATTTAAATTCTTATAATACAAACGTTTCATTGACATTAATATTTTTAACAAAATACCTGATAATGACCAGAATAAAAAGAAAGTCGATACAGCCCCCATAATCATTAATTTGCCAATACTTTTAATTGTTAATGACATAGCACACGCTGTTACTTGATAATAACAGTATGCTAATACACCTACAGATAGTATGAACAAAATCGTACATAAAATAGGATTTTTTAATTTTACTTTTTCATTCTTTTTACTTGCCTGTAATAAATCAATTAATTTACAACGTCCTACTGAAATTGTATTAAATACCATGACTAATAGATACATGATACCAAAATATAACAGTGTTTTTATCATAGCTTCTTGTGAAAAGATAAATGTAAATTCTGATAAATCAGCTTCAAACAAATTTGCTACTAAAACAGACATAAATTGAGATAGTCCAACGCCTAAAAACAAACCGACTATTAATGAAATAGTACCAATTAAGAGGGTTTCAATTAATAGTACTTGAGATATTTTCCTCTTACTCATTCCTAACGTCATATAAATAGCAAACTCTTTTTTTCTACGTTTCATTAAAAATTGATTTGCGTATATAATTAAAAAACCTAATATGATAGATACAAAGACACTAACACCAGATAACATTCCAATCATCAGTTTAATAATTTCTCTGGTACTAGATGTTACATTTAAAAATACTGTTTGTGTTTCCATTGAATTAAAAATATAGAAAATAGAAACACCTAAGATCAATGTAAAAAAGTATATCGCATAATCTTTCATACTTTTTTTCATATTTTTTATAGATAACTTAAATAACATCGTTTAAGTCACCTCCTAAGAGGGTAACAACATCAATAATTTTATCAAAGAATTCTTTTCTCGTATCGTCTCCACGACGTAGTTCGTGAAATAGTTTACCGTCCTTGATAAAGATGACACGAGAGGCATAACTAGCTGTAAAGGCATCATGTGTTACCATTAAAATAGTAGCTTTTAAATCCTGATTTAAATATTCAAAATTTTCCAGTAACATACGAGCTGATTTACTATCCAAAGCTCCTGTTGGCTCATCGGCAAGTACTAACATTGGATTTGTGATCATTGCTCTAGCACTTGCCACTCTTTGTTTTTGCCCCCCACTCATTTGGTATGGATATTTTTTTAAAACATCGACTATATTTAATTTTTTTGCAATATCTAATACTTTCTTTTCGATATTTTTAGTTTTTTCTCCTTGAATGGTAAGTGCAAGTGCAATATTCTCATAAGCAGTTAAAGTATCAAGTAAATTGAAATCTTGAAATATAAAACCTAATTCTTCACGACGAAAACGATTTAAAGCATTTCCTTTTAATTTCGTGATATCTTCTCCATTCATATAAATATGGCCACTGGTAACACGATCAATTGTAGAAATACAATTCAAAAGTGTTGTTTTTCCACTTCCACTTGCTCCCATGATAGCCACAAATTCTTGTTTCTCGACATCAAATGAAATATCATCAATCGCTTTTGTTAAATTTCCTTTATTCCCATAATATTTTTCAATATGTTCTATCTTCAAAACTGATTCCATAAAATCACCCTTTCTGCTTCCAGTATAAACATTTCACCTTTATTTTACCATTCATTGATATAACAAAACCTTACAATTTTGTAAGGTTTCATTTTTGTTTTGAAAATATCTTTATATATTCTTTTTCTGTTTTAGATTCATCATCTATATCAATGACTGAATAACCATAAATCGTATTGTGCATACTCCTATTTTCGATATCAGGAATAGATAGAGAATCATCCTGTAAAAATTGATCTAAGAAATGTTGACCGTGAAAAAGTAATTCTGGAATATAAGTTTCCTCAAGTACTCTATTATTACTCAAAAAATATTTACCGACACATTTTAAATGTGGGCAATATAAAATACTCAGTGCTGTATTCGCAGTCATAAAATTATCACCAACTTGTTGTAGACTTGAAAAATCTGTAGCAATTAAAGAAGTGGCAAACTTACAAAAATCATCTCCAACAATTGTTAATAATGGTGTTTTTAGTATTTGTAATTGGGTGGCAAAACTCAATACCCCATTCCCCATTTTTTCTACTTTAGGAAGAGAAAGTGAAACTATTTTAGAATTGCATAAGAATTGATTTCCGGTTTTTTTTAATTCTGGAAATGAAATAGATTGTGGTGTATTTAAGTTCTTGAAGCAATGATTACCAGCTAAAATAAGACTTGGTAGATAAAGAACATCTGTTGTTTCCAATTTTTCAAAGAAATAATTTCCTACATACTTTAAACTGGGAAACGATACTTGATTCATAGCTGTAATTTGATTTAAGAAGTAATCTCCTACATTACGCAAAACAGGAGCATACATCTCTCTTAATTCAGTATTATGTGCTAAAAACTTATTCCCAGTACGAATAAGTTTTGGCATATCAACTTTTTTAACTAAATGACTAGAATTCATGAAATGATTTCCTATTTCACGGAGTGAAGGAAAAGATAATTCGTGAAACTTATAATGATATGTTAAAAAGCGATCACCAATGTATTCTAATTTAGGAAAAAATAGTGTTTCTAATTGAAAATTACTCTGTAAAAAGTAATCTCCTACTGTTTCCATTTCAGGAGCATAAAAGCTCTTTAAAATGTGATTCTCACTCATAAAGTGATTACCAACAGAAGTTAATTTGGGAAAAGAAAGGGATTTGCAACCACGGTTATTCATCAAAACTTTATTGCCAATCTCTTCCACATTGGGACAATTCATCTCTTCTAAAGAAAGATCATAAAGCAAAAAACCATCGTCTAATACTGTTTGGGATAAATTTTGATAAAACACAATATTATGAACTGCATTTAATTCTATCATTGCTTTTACTTGACTGTTTTGATAAAATGAGAGCATTTTATGATTATCTTGATTTTGAACCTCTACTTTATCAAACATTCCGATTGCATCAATCAAACTATCCTGTAAACGGCAATCAAATAATTCAATTCTTTTTTGTTTCATATCTAAAATAAAGTAATCAAAAATTACATAACGTTCTTTGGGATAATGTTTTACTTTTCTATTGGAATCAATGATGATGTTATCAGCGCAGTAATACGTATTATGAATTTCATAGTTATATTTATAAAACTTACCATCTTCTGCTTTTACATAGCCTTCTAAATCGAGTGCTAATCCAGGACTTTTTTGAATCATACCATAGGTATCAGCAAAGCTTTCCGTTAAACCTGGTATAATATAATCTAAGTTATTAGAAAATGTTGCATCCGGATTTCTAACAATGTCATTATAGCGATTTTTAATAGAAAGACAATGCGCATCATTTCTAGTAAATTGAATACTTAAGACTGAAGTACCATATAAATCTTCTCTTTCGGGATGCACAAAATCCTCTCTTCTAATATGATCTACATCTTGTTTTACTGCAAAGAAAACATAACAACGTTTTAATCTTCCACCAGCAAATGTACATAACTCTTCCCCTGATTGATAATATTTGCGAAATGATTGTATATCTTCCTCACTACGGCATTCAAACAAATCATATCCTGCCTGTTTTAACAACTCCTTAGGCGTTTTAGTTACCGTTTTTTTTTGAATATAGTCTTTTGGTGCTTGTTCATTTATAAAAAATTGAAAAGCTGTCTCTTTATTTTGTTTTACAATATCGTCATATAAAAATCTACTTGGATGAAAATAAGTAAATAATAAATGTGGTAATAACCCCTTCTCTTCTAATATAGTAGGAAAAAGAGTACGACATAAATGACTCATTTTCTCACCATAATACTTCTTAATAATCTTTAAATCATCATTCATATGTTTTTAATTTATTTTCTAAAGCTTGTAAATCATTATAATCAGGGTGAGATTCAGCAAGCTTAAAATTTTCTAACATCATTTCGGCTTGTTTTCTTGTTTTTTCATTCATGAGCATATCTTCATATTTCTTTTGAAATTTCGGATCTATTTTTCCTTGACAAACAAAAGAACCAATCACTTCATTATCGTTTGGAATAGATGACGCCATTCTTTTAGCAATCATATTAAAATAATTTTGATCTTTACCAAATCCACAAGTTCCAAATACAAATATTTTTTTGTGATGTAAAGTATGTGCTAGATTCTGCATTGCTTCAGTCATGTTTCCCTTATCACACCAACTACCCAAATACAATGTATCACCAATTACTTCTTCTACCTGATTTACATGAGAAATAATACTATCAGGATATAATTGATGAATTGTAGTAGCTAATAGCTTTGTATTTCCTGTATTACTATCATAAATAATTTGTTTCATAGTGATTACCCTCTTTCTATTACATCATAATAATTATTTTTACCAAATATAATTGTTACTTTTGTATATTCATTTTCTTTTGATGCAATGATAATTTTATGTCCCAATTTTTCACATAAGTTTTTACAAATATACAGTCCCATTCCTGTCGATGCTTTTCCAAGGCGACCATTACTGC
>ULML01012238.1_pt1 | contig 14182 bp, 11 predicted proteins | sample 1951651 | NCBI WGS metagenome assembly ULML01 (sample SAMEA4835549, study PRJEB28245) | human gut metagenome | biome: gut microbiome; material: fecal sample | place: Denmark | collected 2008
AATCTTGGTGCACCAAAACCCCTAGAAAAAATTGAGAAGGCAACGCCATTTCCAGCACGTCCAAGTAGTTATTATACATTTATATTTTGCTATTGCAACAACTTCGACAAAACATGTCAAAATAAGACATGAATTAGTTTTAAAGTTATAAAATTAGCATATAAACATGTTAATTTTTTTATAATATTAAAAAATGTTAAGATTTGCTTTAATCCCAGTATTAACCTTGTTTGTTTTTTATATTATTATATACATTTAAGAAAACTTATCTTAGTATTTATAAGGGATGGTGAGATAATATGATAAAAAATAATAATCTAAAAGTAATGGGAGTGATGAAATAGAAACTATATGTACCTTTAATATATATTATGAATATACAGAAATTAACTACTATGGAGTAAGTCCAAATACTAAAACAAGTTGTGTAACAAAAGAAATAACAATGATAGTAAATGCTTTAAGTGGAACAAGTAATTTTAGCACAGAAACTAATTTTGATTACAATATAAGTAATGGATGGACAACAGAAAATAATAAAAGAAAAGTAAAAATTGTAGAAAATGCAAGCATATCAAATTATGGAACAACTACAACAACACAAGAATATACATTTACGTGAAAGTATTATAATTTAGATATTAGTCAAGAACAACTAGCAAATAAATCATTTAAAGGTATTAGTTATGCAAGTAAGAAAGAATGTATAAGTAAAGAGACATTGATTCCCTTTTCATTTGATGGAACAACGTATTATGCAAAAAAGGGTATGACCTTTGAAGATTGGATAAATAGTAATATTTATGAAAAAAATTCTGGTATTCTTATTCCTAATAGAGCTGTAACAAAAAATGGACTCCAAGTGTTTGATGGAACCGAATATGTAATTGGAGAAAATATAATAATTGAAAATAAAAATTATATTACTAATAATAGAGATATAGCAAGTTTATTATAAACGCTGTAAATTAAATATAACTTTACACTCTTTACATCTATAAATTAAAAATATTACAAAAACACTTTAAATTTTATTTAAATATTGCTACAATATTTTTATGAAAGAAGTGATTTTATGTTAAATGATATTATTACATTTTTAAAAAGTTTAGCATTTATAGATTATGTATTTTTCTTTACTGTAGTATTTCTAATTATTCTTGTGGTATCTTTAATATATTTTATAAAGATAAACAGTAATGAAACTGATGAATTAACTGATAATTTAGTTTTAAATGAGATTGAAAATGTCAATAAAAATAAAGATGTAAAAGATCCAGAACTAAATGAAATAGCAACTGCTTTAAAAAATATTAAACCAATAGATTTTACACCATATGAAAAAGAAGAGGAAGAAAAAGCTATAATAAGTTATGATGAACTTTTATCAAATACTGGACAATATGAACTAAATTATTTAAACGAAGAAAAAAATGGTGATGTTCTTGTTAAGACTGTAGATTTAAATAATTTAATCAATGTAAAGAAAAGTGAACCAATAAAAATGGAAGTTCATTTAATGAGTTTAAGAAAGGAAGAAGAGTTTTTAAAAACTTTGAAAGAACTTTCAAAATCATTAAATTAAGGGGGATATATGAAATTTAATATAATTACACTTGGATGTAAAGTAAATAGTTATGAAAGTAATTTTATGAAGGAAGCCTTAGTTAAAAACGGGTTTTCTTTTTGCAATTTAAATGAAAAATGCGATATTTTAATTTTAAATACTTGTACAGTTACTGATACCTCAGATAAAAAGAGTTTAAAAGAGGTTCGTAGACTTAAAAGAGAAAATCCTAATGCAATACTTGTGGTATGTGGATGTTCTGTGCAAAATGATAAAACTAAGTATGATGATCTAGGTATAAATATTTTAATGGGTAATATTAATAAGAGTAATATAGTAAGCATTATTGAAAAGTATCTTGATGATAAAACTCCAGTAGAGTATGTAGCTAAAACTCGTGATTTACCTTTTGAAAATATGGAAGTTGATATATCAGATCACACAAGAGCATATATTAAAATCGAAGATGGTTGTGATAACTTTTGTTCATACTGTATTATACCTTTTGTAAGGGGCAAAAAAAGAAGTAAAGATTTTTCTTTAGTTTTAAGGGAAGTGCAGCATCTTGCAAATAATGGTTATAAAGAAATCGTTTTAACAGGTATTGATACCGGAGGCTATGAGTCAAATGGTAAAGATTTAACTGATTTAATTTGTGAAATGAGCAAAATAAATGGTATAGAAAGAATTAGACAATCAAGTATTGAAATAACTCAAATAAATAAAAAGTTTATTAATGAACTTAAAAATAATAATAAAATATGTGATCATATTCATATTCCACTTCAGTCGGGAAGCGATAGTATCTTAAAATTAATGAATAGAAAATATGATTTAAAATATTTTTTTGATAAAATAGATATGATAAGAAGTGTAAGACCAGATATTTCAATTACCACTGATGTAATTGTAGGTTTCCCTGGTGAAACTGAAGAAATGTTTTTAGAAACTATACAAACTTGTAAAAAGGTAAATTTTTCTAAAATTCATGCATTTCCTTATTCAGAAAGAAAAGGAACAAAAGCAAGTATGATGGATGGAAAAGTACCTGAAAGTGTTAAACACGAAAGAGTTAAAAAATTACTTGAATTATCTGATAGTTTAGAAAAATCCTATTATGATAAATTTAAAGGTAAAAAACTTGATGTTTTAATCGAAGAGGCATCAGAATCTGGTTCTAAAGGACATACATCAAATTATTTAATGGTTCACACAAATGAAAAATTACAAAAAGGAGAAATATATAATTTAATAGTTTAATGGAAAAGTATATAATAGGTAAATTTAAAAAGATTATTTATGAAAATAAAGAAAGTAACTTTGTTGTTACTCTTTTTAAAGTTGAGGATACTGATGATACTTTTATTAAAGAAAATATGGCTAGTTTAATTCATGTAACAGGTATTTTACCTAATATTAGACTTGATGTTAAATATAAAGTATATGGTAATACTTTAAATCATCCTAAATATTCTTGGCAGTTTTCTGGGTATAGGTTAAGTGCTGTTATGCCGACAACTGAAGAAGAAATAATTAAATTTTTAGAAAGTCCTTTTGTCGAAGGCTGCTCTAAAGTATTTGCCAAAAGAATTGTGGATACTTATGGAGTAAATTCAATTAAAATTATTAAGGAAGATATAAATAATTTATTTAATATTAAAGGAATGACTACTTTAAAAGCATCAAAAATATATGGAAGTTTAATTAAATATGAAAAAGATGATGAAATAATAAAAAAACTTACTTCTTATGGTTTTTCTTATGAACAAGCAGCCAAAGCAATTAATAAACATTATACAGATATTTCTCCGATTATCGAAGGTAATTTATATTTAATGAAAGATATATTTGATTTTAAATTTTTAGATGATTTATATAAAAGAAATATTTCTAAAGATGATAATTTAAGATGTAAAGAATGTCTTTTAAATACTTTTGTTGATATATCATTTACCGAAGGATGTACATATTCCTATAAAGAAGATATTTATAAATATTTAAGATCTATTTATGAAATAAATCTTGATAGTGAGGATTTTGATAATATATTATCTTCTTTAGTACAAGAGAAAAGTATTATAAAAGATGGAAGTAGATATTATTTAAAAAAATATTATGATGAAGAAAAAGATATTGCAAGATACTTATATTTAATAGATAAGCAAAAAAAGGAAGAATATCCATCACTTTTAGATAAAATAAAAGATATTGAAAAAGATACTGGTAAAGAGTATTCACCTGAACAAATAAAGGCTATTGAAAATAGTTTAAAAGAAAATATATCTATTATTTCTGGTGGACCTGGTACTGGTAAAACTACTATAATTAATGCTATTGTAAAACTTTTTATTAAAGAAAATAAATATAATAAAGAGGAAGTTGCTAGTAATATAATATTACTTGCTCCAACAGGTAAAGCCGCTAAAAAGTTAAGTTTATCTACAGGTCTTGGTGCTCAAACAATACATAGACTTTTAAGATGGCATAAAGAGGAAGATTCTTTTGAATTTAATGAACATAATAAACTTTTTCATAAACTTGTTATAGTGGATGAATGCTCTATGATTGATGTATCTCTTATGAAAGCACTTCTTTGTGCATATAATTCAAATATAAAACTTGTTTTAGTCGGAGATATTTATCAGCTTCCTTCAGTAGGTCCTGGTCTTGTACTTCATGATTTAATAGAAAGTGATTTATTTTCCTTTAATATGCTTTCAACTATTTATAGACAAAGTGATAACTCATACATACCTTTTTTAGCAAAGGATATTAAAGCTCAAAATCTCGAAGATGATTTTACTTCCAAAAGAGATGATTATTCATTTATAATTACAAGTGAGGATAAAATACTTGAAACAGTTATTAAATGTGTAAATTATGGTTTAACAAAGGGTATTGATGAAACTAAAATGCAAGTTTTAGCTCCAATGTATAAAGGTATAAATGGAATAGATAATTTAAATAAATATTTAGAAAAAGTTTATAATAAAGAAAAAAATTTATTCGAAGTTAAATATGGAGATAAAATTTATAGAGTAGGTGACAAAGTACTACAACTTGTAAATGATTCAGATAATAATGTATTTAATGGTGATATTGGTAAAATAACTAATATTTATACAGGTAGTGATGATAAATTAAAAATATCTATAGACTTTGATGGAAATCTTGTATTTTATGAAAAAAAAGATTTAAAAAATATTACTCTTGCTTATGCAATTACAATACATAAAAGTCAGGGTAGTGAGTTTGAACATGTTATTATGCCCCTTAGTAAAGATTACTCAATAATGCTTTATAATAAACTTATTTATACTGGTGTATCACGTGCTAAAAAAAGCCTTACTATAATTGGTGATCCATCTTCATTTATAAGGGCTGTTTCAAATAATTATTCTAAAGAAAGAAGAACTTCTTTAAAAGAATTTTTACAAAGTAATTATGATATATAAAAAATGTAAGCGTTATACTGATATGAACACCGTTTCTTGGACAAAATAGAAACGAGGTTTTTATATGGGAAAATTATCATTTGAAGATAAAATAAATTTGTATAATGATAGAAAATCAGGAGTATCAATTTCATCATTGTGTTCAAAATATAAAATATTACATGCTAATGTTGAATATTTAACTAGATTAATAGATAAGCATGGTTATGATATTTTAAGGAAAAATAGAAACAGAAAATTTACATCTTATGAAAAGGAGCGAATTATTAATCGTGTATTATTAAATAACGAATCCCTTTTATCTGTTGCAATTGATGAAGGATTATCTAGTCCAGGAATGTTAGCAAATTGGATTAAAAATTATAAAGAAATGGGTTATAATATAGTTGAACGAAAGCGAGGCAGGAGTCTAACTATGTCAAAAAAACCTAAAATAACAGACAAAAAAGAAACTATCGAAGAAGAAAATGAAAGATTAAAAAAAGAAAACTTATATTTAAAGGCGGAGTTAGAATACTCAAAAAAATTGAGAGCCGTTGTTCAAGCAAGGAAGAATCAACAACAGAAGAAAAAGTAAATGTTGTAAGTGAACTTCGGCTAACATATCCGTTAATGATTCTTCTACAAGTACCTGGTTTAGCAAAATCAGTATATTATTATACTTTATCTAAAATAGATAAAGATGATAAAAACAAAGAAATAATAGATAAAATAAAAGAAATATTTATTAATAATAAAGAAAAATATGGTTATCGCATAATTACGTTATAATTAAGAAATCAAGGTTATAATGTAAATCACAAGAAAGTTTATAAAATAATGGTAAAATTAGGATTAAAGCCACTAAAAAGAAATAAAAGAAAAATCATCTTATAAAGGAACTATAGGTAAAATTGCTGATAATTTAATCGAAAGAAATTTTCGTGCAGATAACCCAAATGAAAAATGGTATACAGATGTTACAGAATTTAATCTTCGTGGAGAAAAATGCTATTTATCACCAATTCTAGATGGATATAATGGAGAAGTAATATCTTATAATACTTCTAAATCGCCTAATCTAGAACAAATAAATGACATGTTAAATAAAGCCTTCAATAAAAATAATAAACTTGATGGATTAATATTTCATTCAGATCAAGGGTGGCAATATCAACACAAATCCTATCAACAAAGATTAAAAAATAAAGGGATAAAACAAAGCATGTCTAGAAAGGGTAATAGTATGGATAATGGTATGATGGAAAACTTTTTTGGACTACTTAAAACTGAAATGTTCTACGATCAAGAAGATAAATACAAAACATTAGATGAATTAATTACAGCAATAGATGACTATATTAATTATCATAATCATGATAGAATTAAAGTGAAATTAAAAGGACTGTCTCCTGTAAATTACAGGCTACAATCCTCTAATTAGAAACTATTTATAAACTGTCCAACTTTTGGGGTTCAGTTCAGTAAGTTACCTTTTTTTAATATTTTTGAAAAAATGTTTTAATATAAAACTGATAACATTATTTAAATATTTTATAAAATATATTATAATAGGAGTAGTTATTACTTATTACTTTAGAAAAGAGGTGGATAATACATGAATAAGTTTATTACATTTTTATTTGCTATATTGTTCACCATTTGGACAATAAGACTTTATTATAAATTATATGATAAAAAAACAAGAAGATATATTTTGCTTATTGGATTACTTATTGTATTTTGGATGTTAATAAGAATTATAAAAGGTATTGCAGTTTCTCCATTAACAGAAAGAATGTGTTGGTATTTATATTATTTACCACTGATTTTTATTCCAACACTATATTATATTAGTTCATTATCTTTACTAGGCAAAATGAATAAAACAAAGAAAAATATTATATATTTAATTTCCTGCTTTTTATTACTTCTTGTTCTAACTAATGATTTTCATGAATTAGTATTTAAATTTGTTAAAGGAATGGTTTTATTTGATGAATATAAACATTTTATAGGATATTATTTAATATCTATTTGGATATTTTATTTATTTAGCAAAAGTTTAATAGATTTAGCAATTTATAGAATGAAAATAAAAAAAGATATAAAAGGATTTTTACCATTTATAGTAATATTACTAGGTCTTACATACACAATTCTTTATGTGTTAAATATTCCTTATGTAAGAGGTATAAATATGTCTATTGTTAATAGCACATTAATTTGTATAGGTATTGAACTTGCTTTTTATCTAAATCTAATTCCTAATAATAGTAAATACAAAAGCAGATTTTCTAATTCTAATTTAAATATGGCTATTATTTCATTGGATGGTAAAACTAAATATACTACGAATGTATTTGATTATATTCCTAAAAAAATATTAGATGATATAAATAATAATAGTGCGAAAGAAACATATAAAAAAGAACAAAGATAGTTATGTTATCTTAAAAAAAGATTTATCTAGTATTCTTGAACTTGAAAAAGAAATAAATGAACAAAAGAAAGAATTACTTGAGCAACAAGAAAGTATAATTTTAGAAGAAAAAACTAAAAAAGAATTATATGAAATGCAAATAAGAAAAGATGTTGTAGATAAAGTTGAATTAAAACTAACTGAAAAAAGAAATGAAATTAAAAAAATATTAAAGAAGAAAGATGTATCCACAAAAGATTTTGAAAAAGTTAAAAGAATAATTATATATAGTAAGAAGAAAAGTATGTTAATAATATCTGAAATTAATGGAGATTCTTATAATGAAAATGGAATTAAAACATTATTAGATGAATTATTAAATAGTATGAAAAGTGCTAATATAAAAAGTTTTATTAGTATTAATAATAAGATGACAATAAATGGTAATATAATGTCTTTATTATATGATATTGTATATGAACTTATAGAAAGTAGTAATGATAAATCTATTGTATTATTTATTTCTAAAGAAAATAAGAATGTTAAACTAAAAGCTATTATAGATACTGATAAGTCTTTAAAGGATAAAATAAAAATAGATCCAAGTGTTTTGATAAAAGAAAAAATATATGATACAGATATAGAACTAGAATTTGTTATAAAAGGTGGTGTTATAAAATAAAATTATTACTTATAATTACCATTATAGTTACATTAATACAAGTTGTTAGAGTATCTACTTTCTTTTTAAGAAAAGATGTATCAAGTATTAAAAAAATATTTGAATTATTAATATTAATAGTTATGGTTATATTAGAGTATTTTAATTTACTTGATATTTCTAAAACAACTATGTATTTATCTTTGTTATTATCAATTTATATTTTGGTTAGTTTTATATATGAAAAATTATATAAAAATGAATATATATCAGTTTTATCCGTTAAAAAAGGTATTGATGCATCTGATACAGGAATAATGTTTTTAGATGATAATAATATTATCTTAATAAATAATTTATTTTCAGATATTTTAAAAGGGCTAAATATTACTAAAGACTTTATAAATAATTTAATAAAGAGAAGTTTTAAGAAAGTAAATAATAATTATCTTTTAAAGTATAATGATAAAGTATATATGTTAAATATATATGATAATAAAGAAGTATCTTTAATAGATATAACAGAGTTATATTCTTTACAAGAAGAAAAAAAGAAACAAAATAAGCAAATTAAAGAAAATAATGATAAATTATTACTTGCTATTAAAAATGTAGAAGAATTAGAAAGAGAAAAGAACTTATTAAAACTTAAAAATGAATATCACGATATAATAGGATATAGACTTGCTTTGTTTGATAAATATTTAGGACAAGAAAATAAGGATATAAATAACATATTAAAATTATTAGATAGTATTTATGAAGATTTTAATTCAAAATTAGGCAGCAATGAAAAATTAAAAAACTTGATAAATATGTATAGTATTATAGGAATAAATGTTAAAGTTTTTGGTGCTTTACCTATAGATGAAGAAAAAGGTATAGTATTTTTTGAAATAATAAGAGAAGCTATTACTAATGCTATTATTCATGCTAATAGCAAAAATATTAAAGTAGTTATAACTGCCTATGATAATTATATAGAAATGGTTATAACAAATGATGGTAATAAACCAAAAAGTGTTATATTTGAAAATGAGGGAATTAAAGGAATGCGTAAGAAATTATCTAATATAAATGGTAGCTTAAAAGTTGTAACTGATAATAATTTTAAATTAATAATAAAGGCATAAAAAAGAAGAAATAAATTTAGTAAAATATTTCTTCTTTATTTTTGATTGGGAATAATATATCCATTACTTAAACAAAATATAGTAAGTTTAGTTATGTTATCAAATTCTAGCTTAGTAAGAATATTTGAAATATAATTTTTTAAAGTACCTAAAGTTATATTTAATTCTTCAGCAATTTCATCTCTATCTTTAGCTTCACATATACATCTTATTATTTTAATTTCTTTATCTGAAAGATCTTTAAATTTTTCACTTTCTTCATTATATATACAATTATCTGGAAATAAAGTATATCCTTTTAGAACTTGACTGATACTAAAAAGTAATGATTCACTATCTGTGTCTTTATATATTAGTCCATCTAAATTATATTCTTTAGCAGTATTTAAAAATGTAATTTCAGGAATTCCAGTAATAGCAAGTATTTTTACTTTGTTATGAAATTTATCTTTTACTTCTTTAGCATATTCTATACCATTAGCACCTTCTTTAGTAACTACATCAGTTAATATTAAATCAGGTTTATATTTTTTATATAAATTCATCATATCTTTAGCACTAGTACAGGTACAAACAATATCATAATCATTTGATAAAGTATTCTTTAACATATTGTTAAGCAGTGCCTGATCTTCAATAATCATTATTTTCTTCTTATTTACCATAATATTCACCTCAAGAATATATAAACATTATATCAATAAACTTAAATTTTTTATATATAAAACAATCATTTTAATAGATAATATATTACTTTTGTCATATTATTTTTTAAATTTGTATTACTTTTTTCATCTATTTTAAAATATTAAAATAATATATAATATTATCAGGAGGAAATAGTATGATTACTAAAAGTAAAGAAAAAGAAGATAAAACTTCTACAAATAATAAGAAAAGAAATATTATTTTAATAGTTGCTGGTCTATTGCTATTAATAATTATTTTATTCTTATTATGGTTCTTTAATCGTAAATTTGAAGTAACATTTGATTATAATAATGGTACAAAAGAAGAAGCAGTATATGTTAAATACAATAAAACCATTAATAGTAAAGATGTTAAAACAAAAGAAGATTTAGGAGAACAATTTATTGATTGGTATTTAATTTTAGAAGAAAAAGATGGAAAAGATGTTTTAGCAGATAAACCTTATGACTTTAAAACTAAAATTAATAAAAATACCAAATTAAAAGCAGTGTATGAGGGAGTGGTTGAAACAATTACTGTTACTTTTGATAGTAAAGGTGGATCAAATGTTGATGCTATTACTATAAATAAAGGAACAGAACTAACACTACCAAAAAATCCTACTTATAAAGGGTATACTTTTAAAGGTTGGGTTGATGTAAATGATAGACCAATTTATGATAAAGCATTACTAAGTGAAGATACAACTTTATATGCTAAATGGAAAAAAGTAGAGGAGAAGAAAGAAACACCAAAACAAGAAAAGAAAGAAGAACCTACGATTGAAGTTAAACCAGAAAAAATTACATTAAGCTTATCAAGAGATACAATTCATTATAATGGAATAAAAACAGCAAAAGCGAGCGCAAAAGTAGAAAATGCTACAGGAGATGTTACATACTCATTAAGTAATACATTATGTATGGGTATTGATGCTAAAACTGGAGTTATTACAGCTAAAAATAATGGTGCATGTTCAAAAGGTGCAGAGATTAAAGTTTATGCAAAAACACCAAGTGGAACTACTGCTGAGCAAACAATTTATTATGAAAAAGACTTAGAATTAACATCAAAAGGAGAGTCTTATAGTAAATATGCTTCTTTTTATGGAGATAGTAATGGTTATTATGTAACTGCAAATCAAAATGTAACTTGGGATGTAACTTTAACTTCATCAGTAAGCTATGAATATACATATAAAGATTTTATAAGTAAAACATCAACATCTGTAAAAGGTGGTTATACTTTTGATACTATTGTAGCATCAACGGGTGCTATTAGTAGAGTTAGTGGTGATGTAAGATTACACGCAAAAACAAAAGCAGAACAAAAATTCTTTGTTGATATAAAGAGGGATATTAATTAATATTAAAAAAGTATTCAGTAAAAAAGAGTAAAAATAATTAAAATGATAAAAATAGATATTTTAATACTGGCTCTAATGATTTTACTGTTAAATCAAATCAAAGTGTTAAATGGTCTACAAGTGGAACTGTTTCAGGAAGTGTTACAACAAATGATACTACTTGTATTGGAAAAGTAAATGCTACAGCTAGTTCATCTGCTACTATTACTGCAACTACTGTTGGAGGGCGAAAATTAGAAGTTTATTGTGTAGCCGTAGTAAATTAAGGTATTAAATATTTAAAATGTGTCAAAAGTCATATTTTTTGCAAGAATAATATGACTTTTTTCATCTATTAAAGAAAGTGAAAAATTAGTATAATTATATAGAAAGGAGAATGATTTATGATAAAATCAGAAAGTGTAGTTAAAAAATTAACTACAATACTATTTACATTAGTAGCAGTTTTTACCATCGGACTAACTAATGTAAATGCAAAAACAATCACAGTAGAGAATGAAAAAGAACTAATTAATGCATCAAAAGGAATTGATTCTGAGATAAATGAAATTAAACTGGCAAAAGATATTACTTTAACAAACCACCTAAAGTTTTATGTTATAAATGACATTACTCTAGATTTGAATGGTCGTTCATTAGATACAGGAACATATAATCTTGAATTTGAATATGGAATGTCTGATTATGATGAATCAGTTAATAATTACCATTATGGTTTTAATAGTAAGTTAACTATTAAGGATAGTAGTAGTAGTAAAACTGGTAAGATTCTTACAAAACAAAGTATTCTTTTGGCTACTCATGATACTAACCATGACGAGGAAATAAAAAAATATGGATTAACTATTGATGGTGGATATTATGAAATTATTAGTTCAACAAATACCTTCATTTCTTTATTTACCAATGATTACTATACAGATAAAAGAAATATTAATGTCGATGTAAAAGTAAAAGACGCTGTATTTAATGCCGGTGATCAGAAGTCTCTTTTTGGCACTAGTTCAGATTCTGATTCAGATATTAAATTCAATTTTAATTTTGAGTCATTGAAAGTGATGGGACTTGCAAGCAAATTAGGAAGTAATAAATTAGGAAAAATGAAATTAGATAATGTAATTGATCCTAATTCTAAGGCATACTTTCAAAAACTACCTTATACAACAGGAACTCCAGTTTTAGAAGAAGCAAATAGAAATACTTTAGTTGAAGATTTCTATGCAACAGGAGGAGAAAATCCTTACATTATTATAAAAAAAGTCAATGGCTTTGAAGTAAATAATGTAGAAATAAGTGAAACTTATAAGGAAACACCTAGTCTTAATAGTATATCAATTAAAAATATAAGTGGTTCTGATTTACAAATTCAAAATGTAACAGTAGATAGTGCTAATTTTACTGTTGAAGGGCCTAGTACATCACCAACTGTTAGTGCTGGTGCAACAAATACAGATTATAAAATTAAGGCAAAAGAAGGACTTCCTGTTGGAACTTACACAGCAACAATTACTGTAACTGATAGTAATAATGGTAATTATACGGCAACAGTTACATTAAATGTTGAAAAGAAAAACCTTACTGTAGGTATTAGTGGTTTAGATAGCACATGGGTATATGGAGAGACTAAAACTCCAACTGCAACAGGTGTTGATGGCTTAGGAGCTGGCGATTATGAAATCACTTACTCTAAGTTAAACAATGGATCTTATGAAGATATAGGAACAACATTACCTAAATTAGTAGGTAAATATAAAGCTACTTTAAGTATTACAAATTCAAATTATACACCAAGTGAAGCTAGTGTTAATTTTGAAATCACACCAATTAATACTGAAGTAAAAGTAATAAGTAATGATGCTACATTTACTTATGATGGAAATGAACATTCAAATAATGGTTATACTGTTTCATTTAATAGTGTAACAGGTAACACATTATTATATGGTGACACTGTAAATGCTGTTGTTACTGGTAAAGTAAAAGATGTTAGTGATACAGCTGATGGAAATAACACAATTAAAAGTGTTACAATAACAAATGCGGCTGGTGATGATGTAACTAATTGTTACAAAAATATTGTAACATCTGCTGGTAAATTAACAGTAACACCAATTACAAATCCAATAGTTGTAACAGCTGATTCAGATACTAAAGTATATGATGGTACTGAATTAACAAAAAATACTAAAACATATACAAATAATGTATTAGTATCTGGTGATACATTAGAAGCTACAATTACTGGTAGCCAAAAATATGTAGGAATTGCTGATAATAAAGTAACAGATGTAAAAATAATGAGAAATGGTAAAGATATTACTCGCAACTATACATTTGGAACACATGTAAATGGTACTTTAAAAGTAACTGAAGCAACACAAACATTTACTGTTAATGAGAATGTTAATGTATTAGTAAATGGTACTCTTACTGTTGAACAAATAAAAGCTCAGTTAGGTTCTAATATTGAAAATTATAAAATTGAATATGTAAATGGATCTGCTGGTACATTTGATTCAACTACTGGATTTACTGCTACTACTGCAGGAAAAGTAGAAATGAAAGCTATTGCTCCTGCAATAGATGAAAATAATGATGGAACAAATGAATATGCCGAAGCTACAAAAACATTCTATATTAATGTTGTAAATAAAGAGAATGTAACAATCAGTGGTTTAACAGATAATCAAGAATTTATTTATGATGGAACTAATAAAAAACCAAGTGGAACTATTAAAGTTGACGGTGATAAAGTTCCTGTAGGTGAATTAGAAGTTAAATATACTGGTACAGGTTATAATAGTGATAAAGCACCTACAAATGCTGGTACATATACGGTAACTTATAGGGTTAAAGATGATAATCCTACATATGTGGGAAGTGTTACTTATACATTCACTATTAAAAAA
>ULML01050548.1_pt1 | contig 14060 bp, 11 predicted proteins | sample 1951651 | NCBI WGS metagenome assembly ULML01 (sample SAMEA4835549, study PRJEB28245) | human gut metagenome | biome: gut microbiome; material: fecal sample | place: Denmark | collected 2008
AGAAATATTCTGTAAATAAATGTTCTACAGCTTCTTTTTCATATCCATCTTTATAGTTATCAATTAATTGGTATTTTTGTTCTAAAAATGTTTCTGTTTTCATATTATCACGTCCAGTTTTATTATATCACGATTCCTTTTTTTAGGAAACCTGTCGGAATACTGTCTCAGAATTTTTATGAATTCCAGAAAAATAAGCATCAGGTACAGTTCCTTCAATTAATTTTACAATCAGTGGGTAATTTCCTTCTACTTTTATAGAAGAAGTAGAAAATGGTAGTAATAACATCTGTGAGATTTCAACATGCATATTTACTTCTAATAAAGCATTATTAATACCATAGTTGGTTATCTTTGTTTCTAAGTTACTCCCTATTTCTCCGGTTAAACGAAAACGAACAGGAATTTTAGGCCCAAGATTTGATAAAAAAACATTTTTGAAGGCTAGTCCCGTAGGAATATAAAAAACGACTCCTTTTTTGAGTGCTTTTTTATCCATCATAGTATCATCAAAAACATCTTGATAATACGTTAACTGATCTACTTTTCCCTGTTCTACCAACTTAAAATCTTGACTTACTTTTTTTGTTACTCTTCCTAGTAATTCATTTACAACTGCACTATTTAAATCCACAGAAGTAATGGTACCATTACTATCTTTATGAAGAACATATAAATTATCAACATTCATATCAGCACGTACTTCTTTACTCAGTGATTGATTTAAAATCAAATTAGAAATTTTCTTCATTTCAGCTCTCGCATATTTTTCTAAAAATGGAGATAAGACATGGTTCATCATATACATACTAAAAAAAATTACAATAACTAATAAAATAAATAATAAGATAATGATATTTTTTTTACTTCTTTTTTTGTTCTTATCAAAAATGATATATTTTTTTCTTAAATTCATCCTCTTGGCCATAGTCTCACCTATTCTAATCTATTCTAATGTATAAAAGATATGAATTGGTAAATAATAGGAAGGGTGATAAAAATGGATTTTAATATTAAAGTATCAACACAACCAATTGTATGTTATGAAACGGATTCAATTGAAGATGTTGCCAAAAAGATGAGACAGTATGAAATTGGCTTTGTACCTGTAGCGAATAAAGAAAAACAAATCGTTGGTGTTATCACTGATCGTGATATTGTCATTCGTGCATTAGCAAACAATGAAAAGAAAAACTGTCAAGTAAAAGACTATATGACCAAACATGTTTGCTCTATTGAGAAAAATAAAAAAGTAAAAGATGCGATTCAGATGATGAAAAAAGAAAAAGTTGTACGATTACTAGTCAGCGATCAAAAAAAATTAGTCGGCATTGTATCTTTATTTGACTTAATGAAAGATGAGGAAGCAAAAACAATTTTTGAAGCCTTAAAAGATATGAAACGAAAAGAAACTATCGTACAAATGGATGCACAAATTGATGATTTCTATTTATAAAAATAATCCCACAATGATGGGATTATTTTACTTTTCGATAACGATATTGGTATTTCGTTTTTAAAATGACATTAGAAGCTTTACTCATTTCTTCTAGTGTTTTTCCTGTTTCTTTTTCAAAATCTGCTCTTTTCATATAATGATCTAAATGTAATACAGATGTAATACGATATTTAATACGATATCTAGAATTTACATTAATTCTTTCTTCACGATAAGAACGATTGGAATCATCTACAGAAGATTCATCTTCATAAGCACTCCATGTTGTATATTCCATGGTATCGTCATCACGATATGGATAATTTTCTGTTGGTACAGAATCAAAGCCACCATAATCTCTTTCTATTCCATTATAATAGCGATATAAATCATCTGTATAAGAATAAACAGGAACCACTTTACTTGTATCTTGTTTATATCCTTTTCCTGGACTTTCTGGATAATACTTACCACTCTTCCAATAAACTTTTTTACCATCTACTTCTTTGTACCAACGATATCCATCTGCTTCATCAATTACACGATAATCTTTTTCATCCGGATAGTTTGGAGACCAATCAGATGGTTCTGAAGTAATACGTGAATATTCATCTTTATACGCATAACCTGGTACAGGTTCATTAGAATACTCAGAATAATTATTATTTGGATATTTATAAAATAACCATTGCTTATCACGATAAGAATAGGTATTTTTACGATCTTGTTCAATCGTAATTAATTTTCCTGGACTCGGAACCTCAGGTAAGTACTCTTCATCTTTTGGTAAATAGATACCTAATTTTTTATCTTTTGTTTTTTTAACTTCACTTTCTTCTAACCAATCAGAATACTCCGTATAATAATCAGCAAATGTATAATAATTGAATGTTGTTTTTACATCGACATAATCTCCATCTTGTGGTTCTTTATCGGTCCATTCTCCATATTCTTTATAATGCTCATCTGTTGTACAGTAATTACAATTTGTTAAATCCGTTACTTTAATATATTTACCTTTTACTTTTGTAATTGTTACAGTTCCTTTACATACATCTTCTTTCAAGGTAACGTCATCACGATTAATTTTTCCACTCTGCTGTATTTCATTTGCTGAAACAACTACTTTATCACCATTCATCTTTGGTAGTTTTCCTTCATCTTCTACAATTTTAAAGGCTGCATTCGCAAATAAACTCTCAATCGAAGTACATTTATCATTTTTACTCTTTTTATATAGAAAAACAATAATAAAAATGACAATTAAAACAACGAGTGCGATAATTGAAATTTTACGAGCTAATTTTACAGGATCTACTGGTTGTTTGACAATTGGTTGTCCTTGTGCATCTAAATAACCTTCTTGTTTCATTATGACACCTCTCAACTATTAAAATCATAGCATATTTCTAAAAAAAAAGAAAGAAATTATAGGATATATCTATAATTTCTAACTGTAAATAAAACCATATTTTTATTGTTTCTAAACTTTTTTATACTTTATTTTTTCTCTTGAGTTAAAACTGAAGGAATCGTTATCTTATTTTCAATTGGTACTTCCACCACATCATCTTTCAATGATTCAGGACGATATTGCAATAAATTTTGTTTTTTTAATGCTTGATAAATAGATGGTGCACCAATAAAACAAAACAACCCTATCCATATACTATCTTTTACACTTGTATTATAAAAAGAAATGGCAAACGGAACACCGATTAAAAAAGAAAATATTAAATTTAAAATCCATATTTGCCAACACTTTTTAATAAATGGCAATTTTTTAAATTTTTGCAATAATGCCATTATAACAATTGATAAGATTAAACTAATCATAAGACAATTTACAAAATTACTTGGTAATACATTCTCCATACATCCACGTCCTTTTATCCTATCATATGAAGGTAATTTTTCTTTTTGTATTGAAACTGTCTAATTTAGAATATATTTTAATAGGAGTTGATTTTCTTGAAAAAAGTATTATGTTTATGCTTTTGCTTATTACTCGTTACAGGATGTAACAAACAAGAAAACAAAGTAAAGACAATTGTACAAAAAAATAATCAAATGAAGATTGCAATTAACTATCCAATTACAAATGAAAAGCGTTTAGATCAGAAAATACAAAAAGATGTAAAAAAAAGATACCAATATTTTTTAGAACAACAAAAAGAATTTGTGGCAATTGCCAAAGATGCTGAGTTTAATATTGATTATACATACAATTTGATTGATAAAAGATATATGATGGTGGTACTAAAAACTTTTTCAAATTCTAACTTATTATCCAATCCCATGAATGATTTAGATACCTATGTTTACGATAAAAAAGAAAATAAGTTTCTTACTTTATCCGACGTAATCTCTACTACGGAAAAGAAAAAAGTAACCACAATGATTTTACATCAATTAAAAGAACAATATCCCGATTGTTTATTAACCGATAGAGTAAACAAATTACTCAATCAATTTACGAAAATTCATTTTACGTTTGATGAAGAACAGTTTTATTTTTATTTTGAACCATACGAGATTAGTGCTGGTTATTTTGATATTATGACGGTTTCTATACCTATTGAAAATTTAGGATTAATAATTGATATTAATGAAGGAAAAGTAAAAAAAGAATGGAAAAAGATAGAAGCAACTACAAAAATTATTGATCCTAATCAAAAAAGTGTTGCTCTTACTTTTGATGATGGTCCTAGTGTTTATACAGATGATTTATTAAATATACTAAAAAAATATGATGCCAGTGGAACTTTTTTTGTAATTGGTAACAAAGTAGAAATATATAGTGATACAATGCGTCGTATGATTCAAGAAGGAAATGAAATTGGCAACCATTCTTATAATCATAAATGGTTGACGAAAGTAAGTGATCAAGAATTTTTAAATCAGATTAATCAAACACAACAAATTGTCAAAGAAGTAACTGGTTTTACACCACGTCTGATGCGTCCTACTTATGGTGCTGTAAATCAATCACTCAGAAAACGTTCTAAATTAAAAATTGTCATGTGGGATGTGGATACTAGAGATTGGGAAAGCCATAACATCGATCATATTTTAAAAAAAACAGTCCAGAGCACAAAAGATGGTAGTATTATTTTAATGCACGATACAAAGAAACAAACGATTACTATTTTAGATAAATTATTAAAAGAATTAAAAAAAGAAGGCTATCAATTTGTAACAGTCAGTGAATTAGATAAAATGAAGCAACTCAAAAAATATGAAAAATAGTAGTAACATTGATGTTATCCAACTTTTAAATGTGCAAGAATTTGCCTCTTTTTGTTATTTAATTACCACAGCAATTGCTATTTACTTAACACATTATCGAAAACAAGTTATTCGTAATGAGAATACTATCCTAACACCAGAAGAAGCGAGAAAGTTAAACATATTTAACCATATTATGATTTTGATTTTAACCGGGACTTTTCTATATGTAAATCAAATTACTTTACAAAATGCAGAGGAAAATAATGAAGATACAACACTATTATCACTTCAAAAATTTGCTTCTGTTTTAACTACTATTGGAGCAATTATTGTATTATATGTTGTCATTCAAGATCCTATTGATAATCCTAGTAGTAATGAAAATCCAGAAATATAAAAAGAAGACTTTGATAATCTTCTTTTAAAATAAACTAAGCTGACTAGATTCATCCATATTATCTAGCATTCCCATCATTCTCATTTTATCAATTAAAGTTGCTGAAACTTTTCCTCTTTTTTGTAAATCTTCAATACTTAAGAACGCATTTTTTTCTCGTTCTTCAACAATCTTTTCGGCAACAGTTAATCCCAATCCATCAATGGTACGGAATGGTGGAATCAAGGTGTGATCATCTTTAATCACGAAGTTCTTTGCTCCACTTTCTGTAACAGATAATGGTGCGAACTTAATTCCTCGAGCAGTTGCTTCTAATGCAATTTTTAAAGTTTCAATAATATTTGTCTCTTTATTTGTTGCTTCTTTTCCTTTAGCTTCTAACTCTACAATCTTGTCTTTAATTGCATCATAACCTTTAATCATTGTTTCAATGTCAAAGTCATCCACACGGACAGAGAAATAAGAACAGTAATACCAAAGTGGATGATGTACTTTAAAATAAGCAACACGGAAAGCACTAATTACATAAGCTGCAGCATGAGCTTTTGGGAACATGTACTTAATTTTTCCACATGATTCAATAAACCATGATTCAATACCAGCTACTTCCATTTCTTTTTTAAATTCTTGCCATTGTTCTGGTTGTTTACTTGCTTTTCCCTTACGAACAAATTCCATGATTTTAAATGCTTTCTTTGGTTCCATTCCATTGTACATCAAATATACCATGATATCGTCACGACATCCGATAACTTCTTTAAATGGAACAACATTATTACGAATTAATTCTTGGGCATTTCCTAACCATACATCTGTACCATGAGAAAGACCAGAAATTTTAATTAATTCTGAAAAAGTCGTCGGTTTAGTATCTACTAACATTTGAATTGTAAATTTTGTACCAAACTCTGGTATTCCTAACGTACCAGTTGGACAATTGATCTGTTCAGCCGTAACACCTAGTGGTTCCGGTCCACAGAAAATAGCCATTGTTTCTTTATCATCTAATGGTACTTTTGTAACATCCATACCAGATAAATCTTGTAACATACGTAAATGGGTTGGATCTACGTGCCCTAAAATATCTAGTTTTAATACATCTTGATCAATGGCATGGTAATCGAAATGTGTTGTACGCCATAAACTGGTTGGATCATCAGCCGGATATTGGAATGGCGTAAAATCAAATACATCCATATAACCAGGGATTACAACAATTCCTCCTGGATGTTGTCCCGTTGTTCTTTTCACTCCTGTACAACCTAGTGCAATACGCTCTACTTCCGCTGTACGCATATTAATTCCTTTATCCTCACAATAACCTTTTACAAAACCAAAAGCGGTTTTATCTGCAACTGTACCAATGGTACCAGCTCGATAAACATTATCAACACCAAATAATACTTTCGTATATTCATGTGCTTTCCACTGATAATCACCTGAGAAGTTCAAATCAATATCAGGTACTTTATCTGCATTAAATCCTAAGAATGTCGCGAAAGGCATGTCTTGGCCATCTTTATTCATCATAGTTCCACACTTTGGACAAGACCTATTTGGTAAGTCAAATCCACTAGAATACTTCGATCCTAATGTTTCACCATTTTCTTCAAAAATACTATACTTACACTTTGGACAAACATAATGAGCAGGTAATGGATTTACTTCCGTAATTCCCATCATTGTCGCAACGAAACTACTTCCAACAGAACCACGACTACCAACTAAATATCCATCATCATTAGAATGCTTTACTAATTTTTGTGCAATCAAATAAATAACGTCAAATCCTCCACCAATAATTCCTTTTAATTCCTGTTCAATACGATCAGCAATTAAATCCGGGAGTGGATCTCCGTAAATTTCATGGGCTTTACCATAAACTAATTCTTTGACTGTTTCAACTGAATTTTCAATCTTAGGAGAAAATGGAATACCACCTGTTTCAATAATGACTTCAATAATATCTACCATATCCGCAATCTTATTCGGATTCGTAATGACAATTTCTTCTCTTAAATTGTCATCTAGAAAATTAAAATCCTCTAACATCTCATCCGTTGTTCTAAAATGTTGTGATGGAATCTCACGAATATTATTACGAGCCAGTGGATGTCTTCCTCCCCCTGGTACTTTTTGATTGACAATAATTTCACGATATAGCTTATCTCCACGATTTAAATGATGTACATCACCAGTTGCGACAATTAATTTTCCCGCTTCTTTCGTCGTATTAATAATCTTTTTAATATTATCAATTAACTCTTGTTTATTTGCAAAATCATTCATTTGTAATAGATGATCATAACACTCTGGTGGTTGTACTTCTACATAATCATAGAAATGAATCATATTACTTAACTCTTCTTCACTTTTACTACGAGCCTGTGTAAATATTTCACTTTCATAGCATCCACTACCAATGAGTAACCCTTCTCGTAATCTTTGAATCTCACTTCTCAAAATACGTGGTGTTTTATATAAATATTTTGTATTTGCCAAAGAAATTATTTTAAATAAATTCTTCAAACCAGTCTTATTTTTACACAAAATATTAATGTGATAAGGTCGTCCATACTTGTGTATTTCATCCTTTGATACTAACTTATCTAAATCTGTCATCTTTTCTAAATTACGATCCGATAACTTTCTCATCATCTTATGAAATACTAATGCAGTTCCCTCTGCATCGTAATCACCTCTATGGTGACTAGACTCATCCCATGGAACATTGTAACGTTTCACAAGAGCCGATAAACTATGTCTAGCAAAGGTGTTGTCTAAGGTACGTGATAATTCTAAAGTATCAATTACTGGATTCTTGAAAGTACCTAAATTATATTTTTGATAAGCCATTTCTAAGAAAGAAACGTCAAATTTTGCATTGTGAGCAACCATTGGTAAGTCCCCAAACCATTCAATAAAACGTTTAATAGCATTTTCTTCATTATCTTTATCCTGTAACATTTCATCTGTAATGCTTGTTACATCGATAATCTTCTGTGGTAATTTTCTACCTGGGTTAATGAGCTCATCATATCTCTCAATAATTTCACCATTATGTAATTTTACAGCTCCAATTTCGATAATCGAATCGCCACCTCCGGCATTAAAACCAGTTGTTTCAAAGTCGAATACAACATAAGTATTATCTAATAACACAGAATCATTGGGACGAACAACAATATTGACTTCATCATCAATCATTGTTAATTCTGTTCCATAAATAGCTTTAAAAGGTTCTTCCCCCTCTTTTAAATTTTTATTAATATCACAGATTAAATGATAAACATCAGGAAATGCCTGAGCTCCATTATGATCGGTAATTGCAATTGCCTTATGTCCCCATTTATGAGCTGTTTTCACTAAATCTTTAGCATCTACAACCCCATCCATTTGACTCATCTTCGTATGGGCATGTAACTCTACTCTCTTCTTTGGGGCTTGATCCATTCTCTCTTCTAACTTTTTATCTAATAATAATATGTCACGAGCTGTAAATGTCAATTCTTTAGAATACTGATCATCTTTTGTATTCCCACGGAATAAATAAAATTTACCATTCTTTAATTTCGGCAATACTAAGTTTGCTTCTTCTTCATCGTGTAAAAATAGTTTTACATAAATACTATCTGTATAATCCGTTACTTTTAATGTTACTATTTTTAATTCTGTTCTTGTATCTCGAACATCTACTCCAAAAATCGTTCCTTCAATTGTAACATTATTCATTTCACCAATAATATCATGGATATGAATTGGATCTGTATCAATTGTTCTTCCGATTACCACATCTGGATTACTTTCATCCAAAATTGTTTTTCGCTTATAATTTCCTTTTTGAAAATTATGCTTCTTTGGTTCTTCTATCACTGGTGGTTGAATTGGGGTAGCTTCTACTTTTTGTACTTCTTCTATTAATTTTTTTTCAATTTCTCTTTGCATTTCTAAACTTTGTTCTTCGTCTACTTTTATTTCAAATGTAACATTTCCATATCCCGCTTTTTTTAATTCTTGGCGAAAACGATCTTCAATTGAACGAAATTTCATCTCTTCTGCCTTATTACTTAAAATCAGTGTGACCCATTCATCATCGTAAGATACTTTCGCATCTAATAATAACTCTAATAGAGGGTTCTCTTCCTTCATATTTTCTAAAAAAGCTCGATAATAAGATGCGAATAAATCAGCTGAAACATGTTTTATTTGAAATGTAGCTGATACAGTTCGACAAGTTGGAAAAGATGCTTCTAATTTCTTTTGAAAAGATAAATAAAAATTAACTGGTAATGTATGATCTAAATGAATATAAAAACGATACTCATCATGAGCACGGTTACCAACAATACGCTCTAACACTCCTCCATCTAGTTGTTTCTTTTCTTCTTCTGTTAAGTTCATTTGTTTACATAGTATTTCTAATTTGTCATTCATAAGATCACCCTATTTGTTATTGTACCAAAAAAAAAAGTAGAAGAAAATCATTTCTTCACTTTTTATAAATGTTTTTGTTTATTCTTTTCTCTAGCCATTCTTTTTAATTTATCCATAAAAATATCATAAGTTACTGGATAGTTTTTTTCATGCAACCACGAAATAACACCATATTGATCTTCTTTAGAAAATGCAACTCCATTAATATCAATTTGATCAGAAATATAACGTGTTACTTCTTGATTTGTTATATGATTTGCATGGAATGAAAGTAAAATATCACTCTCTTTTTTTGTATAATAGCGAGACACGATTTTAGCAAGTAATGGAAATGGAAAAGAAATATTTTCATAATAAGCAATTAAATCAGGTCTTAATCCTTCTTGCTGATATTCTAATATGATTTGTGTCATTTTATCTAAAATGGGATTAATGAATGTAAATAATTTTTGAATATTTTCTTTTGTATTTTCATCAGCACATGCTTCTTGAAAACGATGGTATAAGTCTTTATTATAATATGACATTAATCTTACTTTATTCGTCATATCTTTACTCTTTACCCCAACATATTCACAATAAAATGGATAAATGGGAATCGGATTTGAATCTGATAAATAATATTCAATAAATTGTTCTGCTTCTTTTGCTTGTGCTCTTCTTGCTTCTTCTTTCGCTTGGGCTTTCTTTTCCTTTTCTTCTGGTGATAACTCTAAACTATCATAATATGCTATTAAATCTTGTACATAAGCGTATTCTTCTGGAATTAATTCTTGACTACGTTCCAAACGATTTAACAAAGTCTGTAAATGTACTTTTTTAACACCTCTTGTATCTAAATATTTTTTTGCTTTATCAAGTGATAAATTTGTTGTTCTAAGTACTTGCCAATAATTTGGATATTCGTGGATTTTACGCATTTTCTTATACAATTTTACTTCTCTTTTTTCAGCATATTGTAAAATATAATTCTCTACCATTAAATATATTTCTCTTTTAGTAAAACGATTATCTAAAATAACAACTTCACTTTCATCATCTGATAGTAAACTTGGCTCTACTTCATGATGTTGCCAGTAAAGAAATGCAGCCTGGTAATAATCTTTCTTATTATAACTTTTCATAATACTCCCCCTCTTTTTACAAAGCAGGTAATATCCTAACAAAAAAGAAATGATTTGTCAAACTTAAATCATTTCTATCTTTAGATAATTAGTATGATGTTTTTTCGTATCATTTGGAAATCCGCCTGTTACAATTACATAAGAACGATCTTTTAATTGAAATTGTTTTTTGGCTTGGCGAATACATTTTTCAATAATTTCATCTGTAGATCCAGATAAATCTACAACTGTTGGATAAACTCCAAAATTAAGAGCTAATTTACGAGCTACCGCTTCTTCTGGGCAAGCAGCTATGATAGTTGTATTTGGTCTTAAATTACTAATATTACGCGCTGTATATCCAGTCATGGTAGCTGTAATAATTGCTTCAATATCTATATCATTGGTAATTTCTACAACACCTTTCGCAATCGTGGCTGGGACATCTAATGAGAAAGATGTTTGAATACGATCTTGATACTGTAAATATTTTTCCGTATTTTCACAAACATTTGCCATATAAGTAACTGCTTCAATTGGGTGTTTACCTGTTGTTGTCTCACCACTTAACATAACTGCATCCGTACCATCAATGACTGCATTTGCAATATCAGATACTTCAGCACGTGTTGGTCTTGCACTCTTTTGCATACTAGATAACATCTCTGTTGCTACAATACAGAATTTACCTTTCGCACGACATTTTTCAACAATTGTCTTTTGATAGATTGGTAAATTTACAACTGGAACTTCTACTCCTAAATCTCCACGAGCAACCATGATTCCATCACTTACTTCAATAATATCATCAATATGATCAATTGCGGTTTCGCTTTCTATTTTGGAAATAATTAACATATCTTCGCGATTTTGTTCTTTTAAAATTTCACGAACTTGTAAAACATCTTCTTTTTCATCAACAAAAGAAAGTGCTAAATAATCTCCATCATGCTGACATGCATAAATGATATCTTCACGATCTTGATCACTGATAAATGGAACATTTAACTTTACACCAGGTACATTCACACCTTTACGATCTAATAAAACTCCACCACTGATTACAACACAAGTAAGGCCATCTTCTTCTTTACTAATAACCTCTAACTCCATTAATCCATCTTCTAATAAAATGTGAGCACCTACATGAATATCATCTAAAGCATCTTTATAATTCACTGTAAATGCTTCTTCTGTTCCAATAATATCTTCTTTTACAATGCGGACTTGTTTTCCTTCCACTAGAGAAATACCACCCTCCTGGGCTTTTCCTGTACGAAAATCAGGTCCCTTTGTGTCGTAAAGTACTGCTACATGCGTACCTAATTCTTGATTTACTCTCTTTGTATCAGCAACTACAACTTCACGTTCTTCATTTGTTGCATGAGAAAAATTAATACGTGCAACGTTCATTCCATGTAATACCATTTTTTTAAATGTTTCATATGGATTACTTGCTGGTCCAATACTACAAATAATTTTTGTTTTTTTCATACTATCTACTCCTTACTTCTTTAAAATAAATAAAAATCGATCTTTTCCTGACACATCTTTCTCAACTGATATGATTGCTCCAGGAAATAATTTTCTAGCATAACTTTCTAGATGTTCTTTTTGTTGATAGCCAATTTCAAAAGCTAATAAATATTTGTCTTTTAAATATGGTTTCACTTCTGTTAATATTTTATGATAATTTGCATACCCTTCTTCTTCTGCAAAAAGAGCAAGATGTGGTTCATAGATACGAACTTGATTCATCACTTCTGGATCATCTTTATCGATATAAGGAGGATTACTGATAATACAATCATATTTTCCCGTTAATGGTTGTAGTAAATCCCCACATTGCCATAATATATCGACATCATTTCTTATTCCATTTCTTTTAGCAACCTCTAAAACATCTAAAGAAATATCTACTCCTGTTACCTTAGCTTTAGGAAATGCTTGTTTCATGGTAATTGCTATACATCCAGATCCAGTACCAATATCAGCAATGGATAGTTCTTCTTGTTTCCATGATTTTAATATTCGAATTACTCTATCACATAATTCTTCTGTCTCAAAACGAGGAATTAAAACCGAAGAATTTACTTCTAAATTAGCATGATAAAAATCGACATTACCAACTACATATTGAATAGGAACACCTTTTAATACCTCTTGTGCTTGTTCTTCTATTTTACTAGAATCTCCATACTTTTCTAAATACTCCAATAAAGAAAGAGATACTCCATGAGAAGAAAAGAGCTCTTTTAATTGAGCTTTTGTTTTCATTATAATGCTTCCTTTAATTTTCTTTCTTGATCGGCATTAATTAAAGCCGTAATAATTTCCTCTAAATCGCCTTCCATAACACGATCTAATTGTTTTAAAGTAAAACCAATACGGTGATCCGTCACACGATTTTGAGGATAGTTATAAGTTCTAATCTTCTCAGAACGGTCACCAGTACCAATTTTCGTACGACGTTCTAATCCTTCTTGTTCTTCTTTCTTACGTACTTCTTCTTCATACACTCTAGCACGTAACATTTGTAGCGCCTTTTCGCGGTTTTTAATCTGACTACGTTCATTTTGACAAGTAACAACAATTCCTGTTGGAATATGTGTCATACGAACTGCACTATCAGTCGTATTAACATGTTGTCCACCTGCTCCACTAGAACGATATACATCTACTTTTAAATCGGCATCTTTAATCTCAATATCTACTTCATCTGCTTCTGGCATAACAAGTACCGTTGCCGTAGATGTATGAACCCTTCCTTGTGTTTCTGTTTGTGGAACTCTTTGTACACGATGTGCTCCACTTTCGTATTTTAACTTAGAATATACATTTTCACCTTTTACCATAAATTGAATTAAAGAATAACCACCCATCTCACTTGGATATTCTTCTAATACTTCAATTTTCCAACCTTCTTTTTCAGCATACTTAGAATACATACGGAATAAATCTCCAGCAAAAATATTTGCCTCATCCCCTCCTGCTGCACCACGGATTTCCACAATAACATTTTTTCCATCCATTGGATCTTTTGGAAGTAATATAACTTCTATCTCTTTTTCTAAGCTTGCTTTTTCCTGTTCTAATGTATTTAATTCTTCTTTTGCCATTTCACCAAGCTCTGGATCATGAATCATTTCTTTCGCATCAGAAATACCAGACTCTATTTTTTTATATTTTTGATATGCATCATACGCATCTTTTAACATTGCCTGCTCTTTCGTTCTCTTTAACGTCTCTTTTACATTTGAGATAATTTCCGGATTCATTAACTCATCATTTAATTCTAGATAACGCTTTTCAATCATCATCAATCTTTCAATCATGCGTATCCTCTCCTCACTAAATTCCACTAAATTATACTATAAAATCTATAATTTCACAAGTAAAAATGTTTATCTTAACCTAGATAAACATTTTCCTAAATTGAAATTTCAACCGCACCACT
>ULML01012352.1_pt1 | contig 13685 bp, 10 predicted proteins | sample 1951651 | NCBI WGS metagenome assembly ULML01 (sample SAMEA4835549, study PRJEB28245) | human gut metagenome | biome: gut microbiome; material: fecal sample | place: Denmark | collected 2008
ACAGCCGTAGAAGAATTAGAACTTGATGAGGTTCAGCATGGGATAGCGGCAGTCAGTGATGAATCAGTAATCCGTTTTTTGGCAGATAATAAAATTAGATTAAATATTACACCAACAAGTAATATTTTACTTGGAAGGGTAGCAGATATGTCTATGCATCCGATTGGAAAACTGTATCGTAGTGGTGTTGATGTTACTATAAATTCCGATGATGTATTAATATTTGATTCAGATGTATCCAAAGAATATCTACGGCTTTATGAGTCTCAGTGCTTAACAGCAGAAGAATTAGAAAACATAAGAAAAAATGGACTAAAACCTATAATTATATAGACAAATTGAAATTGCAGACTTCCTTATTGATCATATCTAAACATGGTGCTAGCACCATGTAATAAAGGTAATTAAGGAGAAAATCGGTATTTTTGGAGTGGCTCTATTTTGGCTCTAAAATTTTTTGTAATCACAAAAATAAAGAGAAAAAATGGAGAATGTGAATAAAAATATGCAGTAAAATCAACGAAAAACATTCCGATTTAATTTCCTAAAGCTCGTGAAGGTGGACGTACTGTAGGTTCAGGACGTGTTGCTACAGTTATCGAGTAATCTTTGCTCTTGCAATGAATTGCTAAAATAAGTAAAATTAACCCGGAGAGTGTTCGCACTTCTCCGGGTTTTTTGCAACTTGCACACAACCAACAGAGGGAGACATTATGGTTACTTGTAGAGACGTCAATAATTTGGATCTGGATGGAGTAGAACTGCTGACAGGGGAAGTAGGACTGGACAGAGTGGTGTCCTGGACATATTTTGTGCAGACGAAGCCATATGAAGAGCATATGAATCCAGGTAACTTTGCACTGATTGTAGTGGATTATCTGAGGTTTGACATCGAGAAGACCTTTGAAACAATGGTAGAACTGAATGCATTGGGAATTTCCGGACTTGCAATATCGATTGTGGATGATCGGGAGAAGATTCCACAGAAAATGATAGACAAGGCGGTTGAATTGAAATTGCCACTGTTCTATGTCCGCTGGGAAGGCGCAACCTTCGTGGATATTGCACAGAGTATCGGGCAGCTGATACTGGAAACCAATATTACAAATAAGCGTACCGGGGACTATTTATATAATCTACTGTTTGGATATGAAGTAAATGATAAATATATTGAAAAAATATCCAGCCAGTTTGGACTGGCTTTTGACCGGGCATACCGTGTTGGAATCATTGTAATTGACCGGAAATATGGAATTAACCTGGAGCAGGATGAGCATACTTATCTCTATTATACGGACTGTCTGAACCGGGAAGTAATGCATATGGAAAATCGTCCGATGTATATGCGTTTCTTAAATAAATTTGTGCTGCTGTTTGAGGCAACGGAGGATAAGGAGACAGAACGGCAGATTGAACAATTGCTAAAGAAACTGGACAGCCGCCCGCAGTTCGATGGGCTGATACACAGTACCTGTATTTTAGGCGCAGCTTATACGGATCCGTCTGAATTTGGCAAGAGCTATCAGGAAGCAAAAAATCTGATCCCAAAGAAAGATTATCTGCCGAATCCTACTAATAAAAAAGTGCTTAGTGCCAGTTCCATGGGTATTTATAAATATATGTTTAACAATGGAAATCAGCAGGAGATATTGGACTACTGCAATGACAAATTAAAGAAGCTTGAGATGTATGACCAGACCAATGGGGCATTTCTGGTGGAGACACTGCTGACATATTATATGAGTGGATTTAATGTGGGAAAGACAGCAGAGGCTTTGTATATCCATCGGAATTCCCTGCAGTACCGCCTGAAGAAGATAGAAGAAATATTGGAGGTTGACCTGGAAGATTCCATGGAATATCTCGATATTGTAAACTGTATTCTGGTAAAAAGATTGATGTTTAATTAAGATACTGTGCAAAATGCACAATCAAATTGTGCATTTTGAAAGTTGAAAAGAAGAAAAAGAAAGTATACTATACTGTCTATCAGCAAAGACGCTTTGAGAGAAAGAAATCTCAAGCGTCTTTTTTGATACTCTAGAGAAACAAAAGTCGGCTTCACATTTGCATTTAAGGAGGAACATATTATGAATAAAAGAAAATTATTAGCATTGGTACTGACAGGAGTTATGGCAATATCTACATTGGCAGGATGTGGTTCATCAGATACAAAAACATCCGATACAGATGTGAAAACCTCAGAGACAGCAGAGACATCTGATAAGAATGTATTAAGAGTTGGAATGGAATGTACATATGCTCCATTTAACTGGACACAGGACAGTGATACAACACCGGATGGAAGCAAGGCAGTTCCGATTTATGGATCTGACTATTATGCATATGGATATGATGTGGCAGTAGCCCAGAAGCTTGCTGATGAAATGGGAATGGATTTAGAGGTTCATAAAGTAGAATGGTCTTCCATTGGAATCTCATTAGATGCAGGAGATTATGATGTAATCATTGCAGGAATGGGAAAAACAGCAGAAAGAGAAGCTTCTTATTCATTTACAGAACCATATTATTACAGAGATAACTGTATCGTAGTAAAAAAGGGAAGTGCTTATGAAAATGTAAAAGGACTTTCTGATCTGGCAGGAACCGGATGTAAAGTAACAACACAGTTAGGAACCGGCTGGGTACCTCTTTTGGACCAGATTGAAGGTGCAGAGCAGTCAGGAAATTATGAGACAACATCCGAATGTTTCATGGCAATATCCAATGGTGTTGCAGATGTATGTGTCGTAGATTTGCCAACCGCACAGTCAGCAGCACTTACCAATGATGATCTTGTGATTATCCAGTTAGATGAAGATGATTCTTTCACTGGTGATGATGAAATGGTAAATGTATGTATCGCTACCAGAAAAGATGATACCGCATTAAGAGATAAAATCCAGGATGCTATGGATGCTATTGGCTGGAATGATAAAGCCAAAATGGATGAGCTGATGGATACTGTTCTGACACAGCAGCCGGCAGCAAACTAGAAATATTTCCAGCGTGAGCTGAGTAACAGATAAAGTGAGGTAGAGAAATATGTTAGTAGAAAATCCGAGTAATTCGTTAGAGTGGATGATATTTTTAGCCCAGAAATATGCAAGTATGTTTATCAAAGGAACCTGGCTTACGCTGGAAATTGCTGTAATCGGAACGCTGGTTGGTTTTGTGTTAGGCTATATTGTCGGACTTGTAAATGATGCAAAAATCAGCGAGGGCGATAATGTTTTCAAGAAGCTTCTGATGCGGCTTTTGAAAATCATCTTTACTGTATATGTGGAAATCTTCCGTGACACTCCAATGATTGTTCAGGCAATGATTGTATACTATGGAATAAAAATGCTGGGAGTAGAAATGACACCGGTATTTGCAGGTATTGTGGTAACGGTATTAAATACCGGAGCTTACATGGGTGAGACAGTACGTGCCGGAATCGGCTCCATTGATATGGGGCAGCGTGAAGGCGCATGGGCAATGGGAATGTCGCCATTTAAGACAATGTTGTATGTGGTATTGCCACAGGCATTTAAAAATATTATCCCAGAGATGGCAAATACATTCCTGACAAACCTGAAGATGACATCCGTATTAAATGTAATTGCAGTACAGGAACTTTTCATGGCTGCAAAAACAGTCGGAGGAAATTATTACAAATACTTCGAGTCATACCTGGTAATTGCAGTGATTTACTTTGTATTGTGCTTTGTCTTTGATAAAATTTTCAAATTTATTGAAAAGAAAATGCAGGGCAAGACAGATTACGCACTGGCAATTGAGTATATGGATAATCAGTAGGAGGAACGGATATGGGAGAGACAGTAATTTCAATCAAGGATTTGAGCAAATCATTTGGGAATCATGAGGTTTTAAGAAAAATAGATATTGATATAGAAGCAGGAGAAATTATCTGTATAGTTGGTTCTTCCGGTTCCGGAAAGTCAACGCTGCTGCGGTGTATCAATAAACTGGAGCGGCAGACCTCTGGTAAAATCCTTTACCATGATAAGGAAGTCCGGAATGTACAGAAGGACATCAATGAATACCGCTCCAGGGTGGGAATGGTATTTCAGTCCTTTAACCTATTTAACAATATGACTGTATTGCAGAACTGCATGCTCTGCACCAGAAAGGTGCTTCATATTTCCAAAGAAGAGGCATTTAACCGGGCAATCACACATTTAAAGGATGTAGGAATGGCTCCTTATATCAATGCAAAACCATCACAGCTTTCCGGAGGACAGAAACAGAGGGTTGCCATTGCAAGGTCTCTTTGCATGAATCCGGAAGTACTTCTTTTCGATGAGCCGACTTCTGCACTGGACCCGGAAATGGTAGGAGAAGTATTAAATGTTATGAAAGAGCTTGCCAAGACGGGACTTACAATGATTATTGTTACTCATGAGATGGCATTTGCAAGGGATGTGTCCACCAGAACCATTTTCATGGATTCCGGCTATGTGGCAGAGGATGCAGCACCATCCGAACTGTTTACCAATCCGAAGAATCCGAGAACACGGGAATTCTTAAGTCGTTATTTAGCAGGTTAAAGGAGGACAGAAAATATGGAGAATTTTGTAATAACCTTTGCAAGAGGATTCGGAACAGGCGGAAAGGCGATTGCTTCCCAGCTGGCAAAGGAGTTAGGTATTCACTGTTATGAAAACCGAATCTTAACACTGGCAAGCCAGCTCAGTGGACTGGATGAGAATATTTTTCAGGAAGTAAATGAAAAAATGAGGGAGACCAGTGGATTTTCCAGCTTTTTAAGAGGGCTGCCACGGTCAAGACGTTACATTTCCAGAAATGAAAAATTCGTATCGGATGACAAGCTGTTTGAATATCAGAGTGAAATTATCAAAGATCTGGCAGAAAAAGAGTCCTGCGTCATCGTCGGAAAATGTGCCGATTATGTACTGAAGGGCAAACCAAATGTGGTGAGCATCTATATTGAGGCACCGAGAGCATTCTGCGTGAACCGTACCATGGAAAATATGGGCGTAACCGAAGAGGTTGCTAATGCAACCATAGAGCGGACGGATAAATTCCGGGCAGATTATTATAAATATTACACCCATGGAAATTACTGGACAAACCCGGTCAATTATGACATGACATTAAACAGTGAGCGGGTTGGCGTGCAGAACTGTGTAAAAACCATTGAGCAGTACCTGATTATCAAAGAGCTGATTACACCGGATATGATACATCCGGCAGGAGAATTAAAATAAGAGTTTGGGATAAGAGTTTGAAGTAAAAAGTTTGAAATAAAAGTTCAAAATAAAAGTTCAAAGTAGGAACAGAGTTTGAAAATTAGAAAAAGACAGAAAAAAGCAGGAACACCGGAACTGGAACGGAGCTCCTGCTTTTTTGCGGCAATAAGAAAATGCTGGTGGCAGCTTCCACAGGGATTGTTTTATTGCGAATAAACTGGATTTTATATATAATGAAGTAAAACAACTCGGGAGAAAAATTGATGGAAGCAGGAATGATTACAACAGTGCTTTTGGTAGCATGTGCAACTATATGTATTGGCGTTGGTATCTTTTATTTTATTATTAATAATACGAAAAACAAGGGGCGGATTTGTATCCTGCTTCTGGGAATAGGGGGAGGAATCTGGGCACTGGGTTCAGCATTGTATGGAAATTGTACGGATGACAGATTGGCACAGGATTTCTTTTGCATGACAATTGTGGGCTTTAATTTGTATGTCATTGCGATTGTAATTTATGTGGCGTGTCTGACTGGTGTAAAAATAAAGGGATATGGCCTGATGGTTGGATTAGGAATACTGACATCTCTGGTGGATGGTGTTTCTTTTGGAAGTATACGGATCCGCCATTTTTACAGGGTCAATGGAAGAACCTGTTTTACCACAGAATTTCATGGCAGCGTGTTTTATCACTGGATGTATATTATGCTTTGCTTTTTGTGCTGCATCTATATTGTACTATATTGGTCGAAGAAAATTATGCGTAAAAGTCAGAGAAAATATGTGGCATATATCATTCTGGGAAATACAATTATGCTTCTTTCGGCAATTCCGGATACGGTGTTACCATTTTATGGAATTAAATCTTATCCCAGTTCGGTTTATGGTGTAACAGTTTCATTTTTAATGACTGTATTTTTTAGTATCCGGTATGATACTTTTGGAATATCAAAATTAACAGTTTCAGATTATCTGTTTAATCAGATTGACTATGGTGTGATGGTATATGATTATCAGAGAACACATATTTTACATAATACAAATGCAGAAGTGTTGTTTGGTACAGATGTGGAACAGCCTTTTGAAGAACTGGTAGCCTGCGAGGGCAAAAAGGAAGAATTTGCAGAACAGCTTTATCAGGGAAAAATAGAGCACTGCAAGGTGAAATGCCTGCAGGGCAATCAGATTTTATCGGTAACGTCTTCGATGGTCTGCGATGAATATGGCGAGATGCAGAACACTATCGTAACACTGGTGGATATTACTTACGAAGAAGAACTTTTAGAGCGGCTCCGGGTGTCAGACCGGGCGAAGACCGATTTCCTTACGAATATGTCTCATGAAATCCGTACGCCAATTAACGGTATTATGGGAATGAACAGCCTCCTGCTCCGGCAGATTGATACACTGCCAAGGGAGAAGATTGCAGAGTATGCAGGAAATATGCAGCGGGCCAGCAGAACCCTGCTTGCTATTGTAAATGACATTTTGGACATTTCCAAAATTGAATCCGGAAAGATGGAGCTGCTTTGCGAGGGTTATGAGCTGGCATCCCTCATCAATGACTGCTATACGATAGTTGCCTCTAACTGCAAGAAAAAGAATCTGGATCTGTATATGGAAATTGATGAGAATCTTCCATCCATTTTATATGGAGATGATGTCCGCATCCGCCAGGTTGTAAATAATTTCCTGTCCAATGCGGTAAAATATACGAAGCGTGGTCATGTAATTTTAAAAATTTCTTATAGCAGGATAGATAAGGAAAGTATTAATCTGCGTATCGATGTAAAAGACAGCGGAATTGGAATCCAGAAGAAGGATATGGGGAACCTTTTCCAGAATTTCACAAGATTAGAAGAGTATAAAAACCGCAATATCGAAGGAACCGGACTGGGACTGAGCCTGACGAAACGTCTGGTAGATATGATGCACGGAGAAGTACAGGTAGAAAGCCAGTATGGTGAAGGCTCAACATTTACGGCAATCATACCGCAGAAGGTCATCTGCGAAGATGGCATTGGTGATATGAAGCAGATTTTCGAAAACTATGAGCTTTCTGTCGGTGCTATGATGCCGGTACCCCAGTTTGCCGGCGCGCATATTCTTGTGGTAGACGATATGGAAATGAACCGTATTGTGGCAAAAGAGATGCTGCTGCAGACTGGTGCAATCGTGGATGTGGCAGGCAGTGGAGAAGAAGGGCTGACTCTGATGAAAGAGCAGCACTATGATCTTATTTTCATGGATCAGATGATGCCGGATATGGATGGCATTGCCACCTTTGAGGAAATGAAGCGAATGAATCATCAGAATAAAACTACACCGGTAATTGCCATGACAGCCAATGCGGTAAAAGGAGCAAAGGAAATGTATCTGCAGCATGGATTTGCCGATTATATTTCGAAGCCAATTTTTGAAGAGAAGATGTGGAAGATACTGGAACGTTTTCTGGCGGACAAGCAGACAGAGGAAGTGGAAAAGAAAAATCCTGACGGTGGAGCAGAAGAAAATAAGAAATCATTACAGGAGCGTTTTCCATACCTTGATACTGAGCAGGGAATGTCCGTATGCATGGAAGACGAAGATTTTTATCTTAAGATATTAAAAGTTTATCTGAAAGATGAGATGGTGGATACCCTGCGGCAGGATTATGAAGAAAAAGACTGGGCGCAGTATCAGATTCATGTGCATGGACTGAAAAATGTGTCTGCGAATATCGGAGCCATGGAGTTGTCTGAGCAGTTTAAGGGATTAGAGTATGCCATCAAGAATCATGACATTCCGGATACGGATTATATCCGAAGTCATCATGATAAAGTAATGGAGGCATACCAGGAGCTCTTACGGCGGCTGGAGCGGGATATCTGAGAAGGAGGAAGACAAACATGGTAAAAATCGACTTAATTACCGGCTTTTTAGGTTCCGGTAAAACAACATTTATAAGAAAATACGCCCAGTATCTGATGGAACAGGGCATGAATATTGGAATCTTGGAGAATGACTATGGCGCAGTAAATGTGGACATGATGCTGCTGCAGGATTTGATGGGAGATAACTGTGAGCTGGAAATGGTAGCTGGAGGCTGTGATAAGGACTGCCACAGAAGACGTTTTAAGACAAAGCTAATCGCCATGGGCATGTGCGGATATGACAGGGTGCTGGTGGAGCCATCCGGAATTTTTGATGTGGACGAATTCTTTGATGCATTGCGGGAAGAACCGCTGGATCAGTGGTATGAGATTGGAAATGTAATTGCAATCGTAGATGCCAAGCTGGAAAAAGAGCTGTCTGATGAGGCAGATTTCATTCTGGCATCAGAGGTGGCAGATGCAGGCTGCATTCTATTAAGCCATGCTGATGAAGCTACAGCAGAAGAAATGGATGCAACGGTTGCACACATCAACGAAGCCTTGGAGAAGATTCACTGTAAGAGAAGACTGGGAAAAGAGATTCTGCGTAAGAGTACACCGCAGCTTACTTCGGAAGATTTGCATCGGATTATGAGCAGTGACTATGTGATGGAAAATTATGAGAAAATGGATCTGGAGGAACACTCCGGCTTCGAGTCACAGTATTTTATGAATGTACCTATGACGGCAGAAAAATTGCAGAAGGTCGCAAAAGAAATCTTAGAAGACAGTTCCTGCGGAGCAGTATTTCGGATTAAGGGATTTATAAAAGCAGAAGATAATTCCTGGATACAACTTAATGCTACCCATAACGGAGTGCGGATGGAACCGATTCAGGAAGGCCAGGAAGTTATTATTGTAATCGGAGAGCATTTACAGCGGGATAGAATCGAAGCTTATATCGGAGCGGAGAGTGTATAAAGTCAAAACGATACTATAGTGTACGAATGAATAATACAAATGTACAATATAATGTACGAAAACATACAATATATTCTATTAATTCTCGTGAACAGACTGAAAAAAGCAGAAAAAACAGGAAAATGCAACTTTTTGTAAAAAAATATTGACAGAGCAAAAAAGACGTGATATTGTATAACTGTTCAAAATAATAGACAAACAAAAGCGAAGGCGCTTACCAATCGGTAAGTGCCTTTTTTTCGCGAGTAGCGAGAAAAATCGCATGCTTGCATGCAGATTTGGCGAGCACCGCGAAAACTCTAGAAACTCGCAAAGTGTGTTTCTAGAGTTGCGAAAGAAAGTCCATTGAACAAAACAAACCGGTTTAAAGAGAAAACAAAAAAGAGTAAAGAATATGTCAAGGAGGATTCAATTATGAAATTAAAAGACACAGGATTAAGCGTACAGGACATTAAAGATAAAGTAAATAAATATATGATTGAAACATATGAGCGTTTCGATTTCCTGGCTGAGACAGCAGAGGGCATGTACCTCTATGATGAGAAAGGAACACCATATCTTGACTTCTATGCAGGAATCGCTGTTAACAATGCAGGAAACCGTAACCCGAAGGTAGTAGCAGCAGTCAAAGATCAGGTAGATGATATCATGCATACCTTCAACTATCCATATACCATTCCACAGGCACTGTTAGCAGAAAAAGTTTGTAAGACCCTTGGCATGGATAAAATTTTTTATCAGAACTCCGGAACAGAAGCAAACGAAGCAATGATTAAAATGGCCCGTAAATATGGAATTGAAAAATACGGTCCAAATAAATATCATATCGTAACTGCTAAAATGGGATTCCACGGAAGAACATTTGGAGCAATGTCAGCAACCGGTCAGCCGGGAAATGGCTGCCAGGTAGGATTCGGACCAATGACTTACGGATTCTCCTATGCACCATACAATGATCTGGAGGCATTTAAAAATGCATGTACCGAAAATACAATCGCAATCATGATTGAACCGGTACAGGGTGAAGGCGGAGTACATCCGGCAACTATGGAATTCATGAAAGGCTTAAGAGAGTTTTGTGATGAGAAAGGAATGCTCTTATTATTAGATGAGGTACAGACCGGATGGTGCAGAACCGGTGCGGTAATGTCCTATATGAATTATGGTGTAAAACCGGATATCGTATCCATGGCAAAAGGTCTTGGCGGCGGAATGCCAATCGGTGCAATCTGTGCAACGGAAGAGGTCGCCAAAGCATTTACACCTGGTTCCCATGGAACAACCTTTGGTGGACATCCAATCAGCTGTGCAGCAGCTTTGGCTGAGGTGGGAGAGCTCTTAGACAATGACCTGGCTGGAAATGCAAAGAAGATGGGAGATTATTTCTCAGCAAAATTAGAAAAATTACCACATGTCAAAGAAGTAAGACATCAGGGCTTATTAGTTGGTGTAGAATTTGATGATACCATTTCCGGTGTAGATGTAAAACATGGCTGCTTAGACAGAAAGCTTCTGATTACAGCTATCGGTGCACATGTCATTCGTATGGTGCCGCCACTTATCGTATCCGCAGAAGAATGTGACAAGGCATATGCAATCATTGAAGAAACGGTAAAATCACTGGAAAAGTAAGAATTTTAGGAATCAGTGTCCTTCAAACCGGGCACCGGAAGAATAACAGAAAGATAAAAATAAGAAACAGAAAAGACGAGGATGTCACAGAAAATAAGTGTGCCCTCGTCTTTTTTATGCAGATAGTTGTCGGGCATCCATACGAAGCTGCCAGTGGCAGGTTCGTATGGATGAGAAAAAACGCATGTATATACATTAAGGAAGGGAAGCAAAATGGAACATCTTGTTATTACAATAGGATGCGAATATGGCGCAAAAGGAAATCAGATTGGGAAAAAGGTTGCACAGGATTTAGGCATCAAGTTTTATGACCGTGAAACGGTAGATGAGATTATTAAAGAAGTAGGAATTCCCAAGGATATTATGGAAAAGGTAGAAGAAGGAGTGACCATTGCCGGTAAAGGAGCAGAAGGTGATGTCAGGGGTTCTTTCTCCAAATACGCTGATTTGACAGAACGTGCAATTCACGTCCAGAAAACAATTATTCGAAAACTCGCAGCAAGAGAGTCCTGTGTGATTATAGGACGTTCTGCTGATTATATTTTAAAAGAACAGAAACCAATATTACGCATTTTCATTTATGCACCGGACGAAATTCGGATAAAGAATGTAATGGAAAGCCACAATCTTTCGGCAGATGATGCAAAATTGCTGATTATGGAAAAAGATAAACGTTATCACAAAAGACATATGGCACTGACCGGAAGCAATCGTGGAGACAGACATAACAGGGATATGCTGATTAACAGCGATTTGCTGGGTGTGGATGGAACTGCACAGTTGATTGAAGAAGTAGCCGGAAAAGTATTTCAGGAATAGGAGGTAGTAAATATGGAACAGAAGAAAACAGAATTCAATAAAGTATTTAATGCCTGGGATATTCTTGTCATTGCATTTGGTGCCATGATTGGATGGGGCTGGGTCGTATCCTCTGGTGGCTGGATTCAGAAAGGCGGAGTTCTTGGAGCAGCTATCGGATTTGTTCTTGGTGGAATCATGATATTCTTTGTGGGATTGACTTATGCAGAACTTACAGCAGCCATGCCACAGTGTGGTGGTGAGCATGTGTTCAGTTACCGGGCAATGGGCTCGAATGGTTCTTTTATCTGTACATGGGCAATCGTTCTGGGATATGTCGGAGTTACCTGCTTTGAAGCATGTGCATTTCCAACGATTCTGACCTATCTCTGGCCGGGATTTTTAAAGGGATATCTTTATACGGTAGCTGGATTTGATATCTATGCTTCCTGGCTGATTGTAGCAATTATCGTTGCATTTTTAATTATGATAATAAACATTTTTGGAGCCAAAACAGCAGCTATTTTACAGACCATTCTTACTATTATCATTGGTGGAGCAGGGATTTTGTTGATTGTTGCATCCGTCATCAACGGAAGTGTGGATAATCTTAACGGACAGATGTTTGCCGGCACATCAACCGGAGGTGGAATCAAGGCAGTACTCAGTGTTGCGGTGTTATCTCCATTTTATTTTATCGGATTTGATGTTATCCCGCAGGCGGCAGAGGAAATCAATGTTCCACCGAAGAAAATTGGAAAAATGCTGATATTATCTGTTGTACTGGCAGTGCTGTTTTACTCACTGGTTATCATTGCAGTAGGTCTGGTATTAAAGCCGGATGCCATTGCAGCATCACAGACAGGAACCGGTCTTGTAACCGCAGATGCCATGGCAGTAGCGTTCAAAACATCGGTCATGGCAAAAGTAATTATTGTTGGTGGAATGTGCGGAATCATTACTTCCTGGAACTCCTTTATGATTGGTGGTTCCCGTGCTTTATATTCCATGGCAGAATCCTATATGATTCCAAGAACTTTTGCAAAACTTCATCCAAAGCATAAGACCCCGTTAAATGCATTAATCCTGATGGGAATTCTTACGATGTTAGCACCGTTTGCGGGACGTGTCATGATGGTATGGATTTGTGATGCAGGTAACTTTGGATGCTGTCTTGCCTATTGTATGGTATCCATTTCATTTTTGATTTTAAGAAAGAAAGAACCGGATATGCCTCGTCCGTATAAAGTGCCTGGTTATAAATTTGTGGGTGTAATGGCAGTCTTAATGTCAGGATTTATGGTATGCATGTACTGCATTCCGGGAACCGGCGGCAGCCTGATTCTTCCGGAGTGGTTGATGGTTGGAGCCTGGAGCTTGCTTGGAGTTGTATTCTTTGTAATCTGTAAAAAGAAATACAAAGAGTCCTTTGGCAGTCTGGTACAGCTTATTTCAGATGAAGATGCAGCAACATTGATGCCGGAGGCAGATGATGTGGAGCTGGATCAGGTAATCGATGTGGCAATCGACCGTGTATTGGCGCGGCTGGCAGGATAATGGAATGTATAGAGTAAAGAAAGCAGAATATAGAAAAGTCGAGTAGTAAGTTCTGAAAATACCGACAGAAAATGAGAGGAAAAGCTATGAACGAATTTAATTTTTCAGTACCACAGAATATTATCGTAGGAAGAGGCTCTATGGCAAAACTTCCGGAAATTGCAAAAAAAATGGGTGGAAAGCATGCATTTATCATATCCGGACCGCATCTTAAGAAGATGGGACTGGTGGAGAAAGCGGCAGAATCTTTAAGAGCCGAAGGAATTTTGGTGGATGACTTTACGGATATCGAAGGAAATCCTTCCGTTACAACCGTGGAAGCAGCGACAGAAGCATTTCAGGCTTCCGGGGCAGACTTTATCGTAGCTTTTGGCGGCGGTTCTCCGATGGATGTAGCAAAGGCAGTCGGTGTAGTAGCAAAATACGGTGGAAGCATTACCGAATATGAAGGGGCACATAAAGTGCCAGGCAAAATTATTCCATTGGTGGCACTACCGACTACAGCAGGAACCGGTTCTGAGGTAACAGCTTTTTCTGTAATTACCGACCACAGCAGAGACTATAAACTGACGGTATTTTCTTATGAACTGCTGCCGGCATATGCTATTCTGGACACAGACCTGATTACAACGGCACCAGCCAGTGTG
>ULML01028128.1_pt1 | contig 13667 bp, 9 predicted proteins | sample 1951651 | NCBI WGS metagenome assembly ULML01 (sample SAMEA4835549, study PRJEB28245) | human gut metagenome | biome: gut microbiome; material: fecal sample | place: Denmark | collected 2008
CTTCATATGCAAACACAACTCAGGTTATTATCGTAAACGACAGTGCATCGGGCAGTTTGTTCGGCAATCTCGGTGAAAGCTTTAAAAACACATTCATCACAGATAACAGATGGCAGCAGCTTTTAAGCGGTTTGCTTGTAACCCTTGAAATTACATTGTTTGCAGGTATTATCGGTGTTATTATCGGTTTTGTCATTGCTCTTGTAAGAGCTACTCACGATATTCAGCTTAACAAGAGAAAATGCAGGAGCTTCGGTGATTGTGTTCTGAAATTCTTTAATGCGATTTGCAATATCTACATTACTGTTATCAGAGGCACACCTGTTGTAGTTCAGTTGATGATTATGTATTACATTATTCTTGCATCTGTAAGAAACGGTATCTTTGCCGCAATCATTGCATTTGGTATGAACTCTGCCGCTTATGTTGCAGAAATTGTTCGTTCGGGCATTATGGCTGTTGACATCGGGCAGACTGAGGCAAGCCGTTCACTCGGTTTTAACAACAGACAGACAATGACAATGGTCGTTCTTCCGCAGGCAATTAAAAATGTTCTTCCTGCACTCGGCAATGAAATTATTACACTTCTCAAAGAAACCTCGGTTGCAGGTTATGTTGCACTTGCAGATATCACATATATTGGTAATATGATTCGTTCAAGAACTTACGAGGCATTCTTCCCGCTTATTACGGTTGCATTGATTTACCTTGTAATTGTACTTGTGCTTTCGTACATCCTCAGAAGATTTGAAAGGAGATTGAAAAAGAGTGAAAGATAACGCATTAATCTCCGTAAGAGGACTTGAAAAATCATTCGGTAAAGATATTCAGGTTCTTAAAGGTATTGATATTGACATTTTTAAAGGCGATGTAGTTGTTGTTCTCGGTCCGTCAGGCTCGGGTAAATCAACTTTTCTCCGTTGCCTTAACAGACTTGAAGAACCGACAGGCGGTCACATTTTCTTTGAGGGTACCGATATTACGGATCCAAAGGTTAATATAAATGTTCACCGTCAAAAAATGGGAATGGTGTTCCAGCAGTTTAACCTTTTCCCCCACAAGACTGTTATTGACAACCTTACAATGGCTCCTGTCAAGCTTCTTGGCAAGAGCAAAGATGAGGCTAAAAAAGACGCTATGGATCTTTTGGAGCGTGTAGGACTTGCCGAAAAGGCAAACGCATATCCGAACCAGCTTTCAGGCGGTCAGAAACAGCGTATTGCAATTGTAAGAGCACTTGCAATGAATCCCGATGTTCTCCTTTTTGACGAGCCAACATCTGCACTCGACCCCGAAATGGTCGGCGAAGTTCTTGATGTTATGAAAGAGCTTGCCAAGGCAGGTATGACAATGGTTGTTGTTACTCACGAAATCGGCTTTGCAAAGGAAGTTGCAACCGATGTTGTATTTATTGACGACGGTGTTATCAAAGAAAAGAACAATCCACAGGAGTTCTTCAATAATCCGCAGGACGACCGTTTAAAAGAATTTTTATCAAAGGTTCTTTAATTTTAAACAAAAATCAGAGGATTTCAGTTTTCGCTGAAATCCTCTTTTTTAATTACTTATTTATTTAATTACCGTAAATATATTCTTTGGCTTTTGATATGAGTATTGATTTTTTGTTTGGAACATTTGCATCTACTACAAGCATTAGCAGATAATCGAGAATATTTCCGACATCTCTTCCCTCTTTTACGCCAAGGTTTAAAACATCTTTACCGTTGATATCAAGCTGACTCAGCTTAAAACATTCGTTATCTTTGATTATTTCATTAAGATGTGTTTTTGCCGTTTCAAGATATCCGAGCTTTTCTTCTCGCTGATATTCAGACTGGGCAGATATATCGGCGTATTCGACCTCTAACAACTGCTTTGTAAGGTCTGTACCGAGTACATTCATAACCTTTTTCATAAGCTTTTTACTGCCGTTAAAACGGACATCATGATATTCAATAAGCAGAAGAGTTTTGTTGATAAAATCAGACGGTAATCTTAGTCTGTGCAGAATTCTGTCTGCAATTTTTTTACTTTCAAGCTGATGTCCCTGAAAATGCGATTGACCGCTGTTGTCAGTAGTTTTAACAGAAGGCTTGCCGATGTCATGCAGAAGCATTGTCATACGAAGTATGGGATTCGGTTCAATTGTGCCGAGTGCAGTCAGGGTATGTTGCCATAAATCATACGAATGATGAATGTTGTTCTGATTGAAATTGAACATAACGGTAATTTCAGGGATAATAACAGCAATCGTTTCTCGGTAAGCGTCAAGAATTTTTACGGCATCCTTACCGCAGATGAGCTTTAGAAATTCCGAAATCACACGCTCTGTTGCAATGTTTTTTAGCAAGTCTGCATTTTTAAATATAGACTTTGATGTGTTCTCTTCAATTGAAAATCCGTAAACAGAGGCAAAGCGTAATGCCCGCAAGATTCGCAGAGCATCCTCGTTAAAGCGTGTATCGGGATTTCCGACACAACGGATAACTTTATCTTTAAGGTCATTTTTACCGCCGTATGGATCGACAAGACCGTATTCAGCGTTATATGCCATTGCATTTACCGTAAAGTCACGACGTTGCAAATCTTCGTTTATGTTTCGTGTAAAGCTTACGCTGTCCGGATGACGGTTATCGGAATAATCCCCGTCAATACGGTAGGTTGTGATTTCATAGACTTCACCGCCGCATACAACGGAAATTGTGCCGTGTTTGATACCTGTATCAAACATACGATAAGCCTCAAAACATTTTTTTGTCTGCTCGGGCAAAGCGTTTGTACAAATATCTGTATCATGCGGAGTCAAACCGAGAAGATAATCACGAACACAACCGCCCACTATAAAAGCCTCATAGCCTTGATTATTCAGTTGTCTGATTAATTTTTCAGCGTTTTTGTTTATTTGCATTTCTTTTTGCAGTCAGTTTAAGATGACTTTCCTTTTTGAATTTTTCTATATAGTGCTGTGCTATATTGTAGAATATATTAAATACAACAAATGTGCCTACAGCAAAGATTACAAGCAATATGATGTTTTCAAATGTAAGCGGTGCAAGTGAGAACAATCCGCCGAAGAAGATTGAACCGATTATTATTCCTGCGGAACATCCGATGACCATAACTGCTCTGAGAGGATTGAACGGGATTGATAATCTGATTACAAGCAACATACATGAAAATGCAGTAAGATATACGCAGAGAGTTGAAAACTGTGCCTGTGGCATATCTGTCATATACTTTAAAATTGCGAGTAATATTGTATCTGCCGAAATACAAAAAGCTGTGGGGAGTGATCTTGCTATTATATTTACGGTGAAATTACCTTTTACTATATCTTTATTCGGTTGAAGTGCAAGAACAAATGATGGCAATCCAACCGTTAATGCACCGACAAGCGTAAGCTGTATCGGTTCAAAGGGATATCCTGTGCGGAAGAATATGAAGAAAATTGAAAGTATAACCGAATAAATCGTCTTAACAAGATAGAGTGCAGAGCTTCGTTCAAGGTTATTGATTGTTCGTCTGCCCTCTGCCACAACGCTCGGCATTGCGCCAAAGTCATTATTGACAAGTACAAGCTGTGACACATTTCGTGCGGCATCGCTGCCCGACGCCATAGCTACGGAGCAATCCGCCTCTTTGAGTGCGAGAACATCATTTACTCCGTCACCTGTCATAGCAACCGAATGTCCGTGCTTTTTAAGGGCAACCACAAGCTTTTTCTTTTGAGCCGGAGTTACTCTGCCAAACACATTACAACGCTCTGCCGCATCTTCAAGCTCTTTATCTGTTGTTACGGTTGACATATCAATTGCATTTTCTGCACCCTCGATCCCTGTGTCAAGCGCAATATTTTTAACAGTTTTAACGCTGTCGCCTGAAATTACCTTTAAGGTGACACCCTGTTCCTCAAAATATTTTACCGTTTCATTTACATTATCACGAAGTTTATCCTTGATAAGAATGAGTGCAAGCGGTTTTAAATCATCAGGCAATGAGTCTTTGTCCGGTTCACTATCGCTTTCGGCAAGAACAAGGATTCTGACGGTTTGATTTATCTTTTCAATCTCAGAATACACCTCGGAATACTTTTCTCTGCTTTTTAAAATACATTCAGTCGCACCGACTATGTAGGTCTTGCCGTTTTCAAATGTACCGCCCGACCATTTTGTTTCGGAAGAAAAATCGCAGAATTTACTGCACTCATACGGTGAAACGGAATCTGAATAGTCACGCAGTGCATACAAAGTTGCATTTAGTTCATCGGACGCTTTTACAATTGAAGAAAGTGCTTTCTTAATTTTATTGTCATCAGCCCCAAACGGAATGACACCTGTTACCGTCATTTCGTCTGTTGTAAGCGTTCCCGTTTTATCAAGACAAAGCACATCAACTCTTGCAAGTGTTTCAATGCAATACATTTCTTGTACAAGCACCTTTTTGGATGAAAGCCTGATAATTGATACTGCAAGAACAGAACTTGTAAGAAGAATCATTCCCTTTGGAATCATACCGACAAGCGACGCAACAGTGCTGATTACAGCAGACTGCAATGTTGCATCGGGCAGGGTGAATTGTCGAATAAAAAATGCAATGCCGATTGGGAAAAGTACAAATGTACAGATTTTGATAATGAAATTGAATGACTCCATAATCTGAGAATTTACTTTTTTAATATATTTAGCTTCGTTATTTATCTTAGCGGCATAGCAATCGGCTCCGACCTTTACAGCCTGAGCATAGCATTTTCCTGCCGCAATAAAACTGCCTGAAAGAAGTTCATCTCCGACATTTTTTTCAATGAGATTTGATTCGCCTGTAAGCAAACTTTCGTTGACTCTGCAGTTGCCGTCGCATACAATGCAGTCGGCAGGAATCTGGCTTCCTCTTGAAAGCACAAGAATATCGTCAAGGACAATCTCATCTTTACTTATTTCTGCAATTTTACCGTTTCTGAGAACATTGATTTTTTTCTCAGACAAAATAGTCAGCTTGTCAACGCTTATTTTGGAACGAATTTCCTGAACTATACCTATAATTATATTTGCGATAACAACACCGATAAAAAGCATATTCTTGTGTGAACCCACAAAAATCAATGCCGCAAGTAAAATTACATTTATAAGATTGAAAAGCGTAAAAATGTTATCACAAAATATTCTTTTGATTGATTTGGTTTTAATATTAGTTGAAATATTTACCTTTCCTTCATCTATACGCTTTTGAACTTCGGAATCGGTAAGACCGACAAGGTTAGAATTTGTGTTTTCCATATATACCTCATAATAAGAAAATGATATAATTTCAGAAAATAATTTACAATGCACGGCTGTTTATCGCATTTTCTGAAAATCCTCTGCCAGTAACATTTTTAATATTTTCATCAACGCACTAATCTATATTATAAATGCAAATCATAATAAAGGCAACGGAAAGAAGGTGAATTTTTTGCGAAAATTTAAAGAAATTATATCAGTTGCCCTGATTTTCACATTATTATTTACTGTTTCGACTTTTTCGCCTTATGCCGCTGATGATAAAAATGAGGTTTACATTGGCGGTGAGGCTTTCGGAGTTAAATTTTATGCTAACGGAGCAATGATAATCAAGCTTGAAAGCTACTACGACGGTGAAAAATATGTTTGCCCCGCAAAAGACGGCGGACTTAAAGTAAACGATATTATAAAGAAAGTAAATAATACAAAAATCAGCACAAATGAAGAATTAAAGTCTGAAATTGAAAAATCAAACGGCAATGAAATTACTGTTGAAATTGATAGAAACGGCAAAACCGAAGACAAAACCGTTTTGCCGATTAAAAATACCGTGGGAGTATATCTCCTCGGTGCGTGGGTTCGTGACAGCTGTGCAGGCATCGGAACTATGACCTATTATGATGACAGCAATAATTATTTTGCCGCACTCGGTCATGGAATATGCGACTGTGACACGGCTGCTTTGTTACCGTTAAAATCAGGAGAAGCTGTTCGGGCTGAAATCAGCGGAATTGAAAAAAGCGTCTGCGGAAAAGCCGGCAGTTTCTGCGGATATTTTACCGATGCTAAGTTTGGTAATTTGAGCGTAAACTCCCCTTTAGGAATTTTCGGAGATTTAACGAGTGAAAATTATAAAAGAAACAAGAAATATCTGATTGCAAATGACGATGAGGTAAAAACAGGAAAGGCTGTTATGGTAACAACGCCTGTCGGAGATACGCCACAGGAATATGATATTGAAATCAAAAGAATATGCAACCGTGATATGACATCAAATGAAAATTTTGTCATAAAAATAACCGACAGCAGATTGCTCGAAAATTGCGGCGGTATTGTACAGGGTATGAGCGGCAGTCCGATAGTTCAAAACGGCAAAATTATTGGCGCTGTTACCCATGTTTTTCTGAATAATCCCAAAGAGGGTTACGGTGTGTTTGCACAATATATGGCAAATCGCTACAATAATCAACACTAAATATATGATGGTTTGTTCATTTTGATTTAGTAACGCAAATTATAAAACTTTTTTCTCAATTTTTCAAAAAAGTTTTATGGAAGGTATTGCCAACTTTACCATTTTGTGGTAATATTAGTACAACAAAAATTACTGGGGGAAATCACAATGAACAACAAAATAAAACTAATCGTAACCGATGACGCTTCCGAATTTACGCAGGAAAATCTTAATATCTTACAGAGTAAGAATATTTCCGTTATTTTCTGCGCAAAAGACGGAGAAGAATTGTGCGATAAAATTAAAAGAGAAAGCCCTGATGTTGTACTGATGGATTCATTTATGACAAGGCTTGACGCAATCGGTGTTATGAGAAGCATTACACGAGAAAGCACGAAAGTGCCTGTGTTTATGGTGTATTCGTCATTCCACAGCACTGTTCTTGAGCGTGAAATTATGAATTCGGGCGCATCGTATTTTGTGTTGAAGCCGTATAACATTTCCGAATTAAGCACCATTATCAGCGATTTGTCGGATTTGAGCAAGAAAAACAATTTTGGCAAAGGCAGAGTTATTGACGCTTTCGGAATTGAAATGAAAGTGACCGATATTCTCCATGAAATAGGAGTTCCGGCTCACATCAAAGGCTATCACTATCTGCGTGATTCAATCATTATGTCTGTTGAGCATCCTGAAATTATCAATGCCGTGACAAAACAGCTCTATCCGTCGGTTGCCAAAAAGTACGAAACAACTTCTTCACGGGTTGAAAGAGCTATAAGACACGCAATTGAGGTTGCATGGGATCGAGGGGACATTGATGTTCTGAACTCATATTTCGGATATACAATTCACAACGACAGAGGTAAGCCCACAAACAGCGAATTTATTGCCATGATTTCTGACAAATTAAGACTGCAGATTAAAAATGCAGGCTAAAAAAAGAGCCGCTCGTTAAGAGTGGCTCTTAATATATTATTTAGTTTTGCCGATATCGTGTCTGTAATGAGCGCCTTCAAAGGAAATTTTTTCTACTGCGGCATATGCCTTTTCGAGTGCCTCATCAAGTGTATCCGCTGTCGCAGTAACACCGAGAACTCGACCGCCGTTTGTATAGAACTTTCCGTTTTCGTACTTAGTGCCGGCATGATAAACGATTGCACCATCGACACCGCCGTTATCATTAAGACCGAACATCTCTATACCCTTTTTGTATGAAACAGGATATCCGCCGCTTGCCATAACAACACAAGCCGCAGCACCGTTGTCCCATTCAATGTCAAGATCGGAAAGCTTTTCGTCAATAACAGCCTCGCAGATATCTACAAGGTCAGTTTTAAGTCTTGGAAGAACAACCTGAGCCTCAGGATCGCCGAAACGGGCATTGTATTCAATAACCTTTGGACCGTTCGGTGTAATCATAAGTCCAAAGTACAGACAACCCTTAAAAGGTCTGCCCTCTTTATTCATCGCCTCAATTGTAGGAATAAAGATTGTATCCATACATTCCTTGGCAATCGCATCTGTATAATACGGGTTCGGGCTGATTGTGCCCATACCGCCTGTGTTAAGACCTTCGTCATTATCAAAAGCACGCTTGTGGTCTTTTGAGCTGACCATAGGTTTTACGCACTTACCATCTGTAAATGCAAGAACAGAAACCTCGGGACCTGTAAGAAACTCTTCGATAACGATGTTGTTACCTGAGTCGCCAAACTTCTTGTCCTCCATAATTTCTTTGACTGCTTCAATTGCCTCATCAACAGATTGAGCAATAATTACGCCCTTGCCGAGTGCAAGACCGTCAGCCTTTACAACAACGGGAGCGGTATTTTCGTTCTTTATATAGTCAATTGCTTTCTGAGCATCATTGAATACTTCATACTTTGCAGTAGGTATGCCGTATTTCTTCATGAGATTTTTTGAGAAAACCTTTGACGCCTCAATAATAGCGGCATTTGCATTAGGACCGAATGCTCTGATTCCAGCCTCCTGCATAGCGTCAACCATACCGTCAGCAAGCGGATCATCAGGAGCTACAAAAACAAGGTCAATTGCATTGTCCTTTGCAAACTTAACCATATTTTCTTTATCCATAACTCCGATATTAACAAGCTCTGCATCTCTTGAAATACCGCCGTTGCCGGGAGCGCAATAAAGCTTTGTGCATTTGGGACTTTCAAGAAGCTTTTTAATTAAAGCGTGCTCTCTGCCGCCCGAACCAATCATTAAAATTTTCATAACCGCACCTCTATCAGTGATGGAAAAGACGAATACCCGTAAATGACATTGTCATATTGTACTTATTGCAGGTTTCAATAACATTATCATCACGAATTGAACCGCCAGGCTGTGCAACAAATTTAACACCTGAACGCTTTGCTCTTTCAATGTTGTCACCGAATGGGAAGAATGCGTCAGAACCGAGTGAAACACCGTCAAATGTTGCAAGCCAAGCCTTTTTCTCTTCCTTTGTAAGAGGTTCGGGCTTAGTTTTGAAGAACTGCTGCCATATACCGTCAGCAAGCACATCCTCATAATCATCAGAGATGTAAACATCAATGGTGTTATCTCTGTCGGGACGGCGGATGTTGTCAACAAACGGAAGGTTCATAACCTTCGGATGCTGTCTGAGATACCAGATATCAGCCTTATTGCCTGCAAGTCTTGTGCAGTGAATTCTTGACTGCTGACCTGCGCCTACACCGATTGCCTGACCGCCCTTTGCGTAGCAAACAGAATTAGACTGAGTATATTTAAGAGTAATAAGAGCAACAAGAAGGTCACGCTTAGCTTCCTCTGTAAAATTCTTATTATCTGTTACAATGTTCTGAAGGAGCATTTCCTCGTCAATTTTGAGTTCATTTCTGCCCTGTTCAAATGTAATACCGAAAACATCCTTATGCTCAATAGGAGCAGGAACATAGTTAGGGTCGATTTTTACAATATTATAGTTGCCTTTCTTTTTTGACTTGAGGACTTCAAGAGCCTCGGGAGTATAGTCAGGAGCAATAATACCGTCAGAAACCTCTCTCTTGAGGAGGATTGCAGTCTGAACATCGCAAGTATCGGAAAGAGCCACCCAGTCACCGTATGACGACATTCTGTCTGCACCTCTTGCCATTGCATATGCGCTTGCAATCGGAGAAAGTTCAAGGTCATCTACAAAGTAGATTTTCTTGAGTGTGTCAGAAAGCTCAGTTGCAACTGCCGCACCGGCAGGACTTACATGCTTGAATGATGCAGCCGCAGGAAGACCTGTTGCCGCTTTGAGTTCCTTTACGAGCTGCCATGAGTTAAATGCATCAAGAAAGTTGATATAACCGGGTTTGCCGTTGAGAACCTCAACAGGAAGATCTTTGCCGTCCTGCATGAAAATTCTCGAAGGCTTCTGATTCGGGTTACAGCCGTATTTTAAAGCAAGTTCGTTCATTGGATTCATCCTTTCCGAAAAATAAATTACTTGTTTTTATTGATAATTCTTGACTCTGCCTTATTTGAAGCAATGTCAATATAGCGTACAAAAAGTGAAACCTTGTTATCCTCATTGAGAGAATTCCAGATTTTCTCGGCAAATGTGTCAATATCATCGTTACCGATTTCTACGAGTGTAGGTTCACCCTCAAAGCTCGGAAGCGGATTGCCGTCACTCATATATGTGTGAATGAATCTGCCAAGACCGTTTATCGGCTTGTCATATGTAAATGTGTATCTTTCGCAACAATCGGGATTGCCGTCTACACTTTTGAGAATTGACATTGCATAGTTCATCTTGCCGTTTTCACACTCAACGATACCAGAAATTCGAGGAGTGTAGTTAGGACCGTCAGGCTCAAACTCCCTTGTTGTGAGTGACTGTTCAAATGTCTGACCTTCATTCATAAGATCATAAACAGTATCTGTCTGGTCACCGTTAGTAACGATAGTTTTGTTGCCGAGAACTCTTACGGGAGAATAGATGATAAGTGACGGATCAACAAGCTTTGACGGATCAAAAGCCTGAGTTTTGATGCCATCCTCGGTTTCTGCAAACACTCTGTTTCTGCTGTTTTCGCTTCTGCCCATAATGAAGTATGCAATAACAGCCTTTGAGCCGTCTGCACTTTTGCCGATTACAATGCCTCTGCCCGGATATGAAGTTGAAGCAATGTCATTGTAAAGTGATACAGGTTTCATATTTTTCCTCCGTTAGTCAAGAATTTCGGTTTTATTGTCTTTTACTATAATTTTATCTTCGCAGAAAAGCGAAACCGCCCTTGGAAGAATCTTCCATTCAGCCTGTTCCATAACTCTTTTCTGAAGAATTTCGGGTGTGTCACCGTTCTGAATTTCAACGGCTTTCTGAATGATAATGGGACCGCCGTCGCACACTTCGTTTACAAAATGTGCGGTAGCACCCGTTACCTTGACGCCTCTGTTAAGAGCCTCCTCATGAACTCTGAGTCCGTAATAGCCCTCGCCGCAGAATGACGGAATAAGCGACGGATGGATATTGATTATTCTGTTTTCAAAAGCAGAAATAAACTGCTTTCCGAGAATTGTCATAAATCCCGCAAGAACAACAAGGTCAACATCCTTGGATTTCAAAAGCTCGGTCACAGCAGAATCATACTCATCAAATTCGTCATAGTCTTTTCTTCTGATAACCTCAGTTGCAATCGAATTGTTTTTTGCTCTTTCAAGTGCATAAGCGTTTGGATTTGAGGACACAACAAGAGAGATTTTTCCGTTTTTAATCTCTCCCCTGTTCTGAGCGTCAATAAGCGCCTGAAGATTTGTGCCGCCGCCCGACACAAGAACTGCAATATTTTTCATTATTCAAACACTACTCCGTCATTACCGCTGATTACTTCACCGAGTACAACAGCGTCTTCACCGTTAGCCGCAAGAACCTCAAGAGCCTTGTCTGCATCTTCCTTGGCAACGGCGATTATCATACCTACACCCATATTGAATGTGTTGAACATATCGTGCTCGGGGATATTACCTACTCTCTGCATAAGCTTGAAAATAGGAAGAACAGGAATATTGTCCTTTTTGATTTTGGCAGAAAGACCGTCTGTAAGCATACGGGGAATGTTTTCATAGAAACCGCCGCCCGTGATGTGTGATACAGCCTTTACATCAACCTTATCCATAAGAGCGAGAAGAGGTTTTACATAAATTTTTGTAGGAGTGAGCAATGTTTCACCGAGAGTTTTGTCAAGCTCAGGATACTCGGCATTGATTGTTTTCTCGTTGATATCAAAGATTTTTCTGACAAGCGAAAAACCGTTTGAGTGAACACCCGAAGAACGGAGTCCCAAAAGTACATCACCCTCACAAAGCTTTGAACCGTCAATCATCTTCGGCTTGTCTGCAATACCAACGCTGAAACCTGCAACATCATATTCATCAACAGGCATAAGACCCGGATGCTCTGCAGTTTCACCGCCGATAAGAGCACAACCGGACTGAACACAGCCTTCTGCAATGCCTGATACAATTTCAGCTACCTTTTCGGGATAGTTCTTGCCGATTGCGATATAATCGAGGAAGAAAAGAGGTTTTGCTCCACAGCAAATTACATCGTTTACGCACATTGCAACTGCGTCAATACCGATTGTGTCATGCTTGTCAAGAAGAAAAGCAAGCTTGATTTTTGTGCCTACACCGTCAGTACCGCTGACAAGTACAGGCTCTTCCATATCTTTGAAATCAGGGGCAAAAAGTCCGCCGAAACCGCCGATGCCTGAAATAACACCGTCAATTTTTGTGCGTGCCACATGCTTTTTCATAAGCTCTACAGACTTATAGCCTGCTGTTACATCAACACCTGCCGCTTTGTAGCTTTCGGAAAAGCTGTTGTTCATTGTAATCACTCCGTCACTTTCTGTTAATTTTTTTAGCGTATTTATCTACAAAGATTGTTCTCGGAATTTCAGCGTCATAGCTGCCCGTGAAACAACCGTCACAGAATTCTATATTTGCACCCTCAGCAATTTTTCTGAGACTGTTTATACTGAGATAACCAAGTGAATCTGCACCGATATATTCACAGATTTCACTTGTTGTCAACTTGTTTGCAATAAGACTTTCTTTATCGTGAATGTCCACACCAAAGTAGCACGGACATACAAACGGAGGTGAGCTGATGAGCATATGCACCTCGGCAGCTCCTGCCTCACGCATAAGACGAACAATATGCTTTGATGTTTCGCCTCTGACGATTGAGTCGTCAATAATAACAACTCTCTTGCCTTTAACATTAGCCTTCAAAGCAGTAAGTCTTGTTCTGAGAAGTCTTTTCTTTTTATCTTTACCCGATCCTACTGTTCTGCCGATATATTTGTTCTTGACAAAACCTGTGCTGAACGGGATACCCGAAGCCTTTGCATAACCCTGTGCGGCAATAAGTCCCGAATCGGGAACACCGCACACCATATCTGCCTCAATCGGGAACTCGTCATAAAGAAGTTCACCGGCTTTGAATCTTGCATTATGTACGCAGACACCGTTGATTACGCTGTCCGGTCTTGCGATATATACATATTCAAAAAGGCAGAAAGATGTTTTATCGGGCAAAAGCTTTAATTTGTAGCTGTGAAAGCCTTCTTCGTCAACTACTACCATTTCACCCGGCTCAACATCACGGACAAATTCACCGCCGAGACTGTCGATAACACAGCTTTCGGAAGTGAAAATCCAGCTGTTTTTGAGTTTGCCGATACAGAGCGGACGGAATCCGTGCATATCACGAAAGCCGATAAGACGGCTCGGTGCGCAAATCACAGTTGAGTAAGCACCCTTGAGCTTTCTCATTGAAGAAAGAACAGCATCTTCAAGCGTGTCTGTTACACATCTTTCGGTTGCGATGACATAAGCCATAATTTCAGCATTAGAATTGGACTGAAAAACAGCACCGCCTGTTTCAAGCTCCTGCCTTATTTCATTGAAGTTTGTAATTGAGCCGTTGTTTGCAATACCGATTGAACCCTGAATATATCGCATAACAAGCGGCTGGTTAGATGCACGGTCGAGTGATTCCGATGAAGTATAACGGACATGACCGACTGCAATCTTACCGTTTGGAAGTTTTTCAAGTGCTTTGGGTGTAAAAATCTCGGACACCATACCGAGTTCCTTGACAGTTGTAAATTCACCGTCTTTATTCACGGTGATACCTGCGCTCTGCTGTCCTCTGTGCTGAAGGCTGAAGAGTGCGTCATTTGCGGCGG
>ULML01035096.1_pt1 | contig 13540 bp, 13 predicted proteins | sample 1951651 | NCBI WGS metagenome assembly ULML01 (sample SAMEA4835549, study PRJEB28245) | human gut metagenome | biome: gut microbiome; material: fecal sample | place: Denmark | collected 2008
CTGGAGATATCATTCCATCATGATCTTTGGCTTTTATTAATGTTTCTCCCTTATAAGGTACTAAACGTACTGAATATGACATATAACCAACTCCTTTTTTAAACGAGTGTTATTATGTCATATTTTATATTTTATGTCAAGAAAAAAGAATTCTCTTTTATATCTTATTTAATTTGAAATAAGGAGAAATTCTTTTCTTTAATTTATCAAATTTTATTTTCTGCTGAAAATATTGGTATGATTTTTCTAATAAAAATGCGCCTAAAGTCGTGCCAAGTAAATTGCACAGTAACATACATATAAATACAATCACCCAATTATGAAATGGAATATGAGGATAGATAAAATACAACAGGGATGCCGATACTCCTTGCGCATAGTAAAAATATATCGCACGTTTTCCCACTTGATGAATCCAATTTTCTTTTTTTAGTTTTAAATGATCTTTTAAGTACCAAAAAAGTAAAATAGAAATCATCGCAAATGGTAAATACGCAACCGTGGGAGGAAACTTTATTCCTTGAATATCATTTATCCCATAATGAAAACAGATGCATACCAACAACAGTATGAGAATATTAATACCTTCAAATAGTAATAATTGTTTCCAATCTTTCATTTTATACTGAGATAATAAATATCCTAATAAGTATATGATGGCATAAAACGGTACTGTAGATTGAATTGGTAATGAACTTCCTTCTGATGCACAATAGAAAAATATAAGTAATAAAATTCCAATGATAAATTTCAAACACTTTTCTTCTGTATGTTTATAATATCGACGAATCGTACAAATAATGATAGAACAAATAATCGTAACTTCCACATACATAATCATATACCACATAGATCCCCCTACGACTGGTAACTGATTGTTATGTGGGAACAAATAAACAATCCATGAGAAAATATCTGATATATAAAAGTTATCTCTAAAAAAGAAAAGTAATAATAAGCAATAAAAGATTAAAAAATAGAGCCATTTTTTCCATTGTGAAAATATGCTTTTCAGATTTTTTTGAATTGATTGTACATAGTGAAAAGACATTCCTGATAAAAACATGAAAACAGGTACATCGATTAATAAGGTAAGATTTGAAAACCAAGATGGTAAATATGTGGTTCCTGACCACCACGCAGTATGAATCAACACAATACATAGTGCTGCAATTCCTCTTAGAAAGTCTATATTATGATTTCTCTTGTGTAATTTCTTTTCCATCATTTTTCACTGCTTTCTATTGTTTCAACTTTTTGTTGCTTTCCTTCTAATAACTGAAATCTTTTTATTGCTTCTTGTTTATACTGTTTTGCTTCTCCACTTTCTAAAGAATGATAAGCTTTTACAGAAGTGTATTGTTGCCAATTGGAAGCACTGATTAATCCAACAATTATGATAAAGAAACAAAGTAAAACAGTAGCAAATTTACGATATACAATGTTTGTATTATTTGGACTTAAAATATGGTGTTTAACACATTGAAAACGGAACCAACCAATCCAATAGTAAATATTAATTGCCATGAAATAAAAATAACTAAAATATATAATATTAATTAATCTTCCCTCGCCAATACCACCTTGGGCAAATAATGATGGTGTCATAGACGCAGAAAATATTCCAAATGTAAGTAATGTAAATATAGCTGGATAAGAGAAAGAATATTCTATTTTTTTATAGCTAGGTATACAGAGTATCACAATTGCTAGAATAAACAATAAATGATACAACGTCGTCCAATTAAGTAGTAACTCGATCCCATTTTGAAAAGATAATAAAATTGCCATAATTGGAGAATAACCATTCACAGAAGCAGCTCTTACAGCATTTCCAGGGGCAAAGGCATTTATTGCCAGACCAAGAATAGCTAATACTAAGAACAATATCTTACTTTTATCTTTCTTTTTCCAAACCATATAAGCATTCAAGAAAAATAAGAAAATTACTTGTTGTAGTGCTGTTACATAATTTCCACCTGCAATAAAAACAATACAAAGACAAATGAAAATATAATCATGTTTTTTATTCTTTTCGTGTAATCGACAGAGTAAACCTAATTCAATCAAGAAAAAAGAATAGAACAGTGTATAATAACTTGCCCCATTCCACCAATACAATCCCTGTACTGGAGAAGGCATTGTTTGAATACTAATAAAAGTAATCAGAGAAAATACTAACCATAAAGCAGATGTACTTAATTTTAATTTTGTTGTAATAATCTGTTTTAATAGAAAATAATTAGAAAATAAGAACATTCCTATCAGTATAAAGGTACCTAAGAAATAAAAATCAATTCCCCATACAGAAGGTTGTAATGCCATTAATACAATGGCCGAATAAGTACCCTGCCAATTTTGATACGTTGTTATAAGCATCTTCCCAATTCCCGATAAAAATGCACCTATTCCTTGATGGTTTAACACATTCATTGTATAAACACTATAATTGAAATCGTCTGCTGAAGGAACATTGTAAAAAGAAAGCCATAACAAAGGAATCAAACTAGCAATCAGAATTAAAACAGAAATCAATGCCAATGTTTTTTTAGACATGATTTTTTGAATCACTGGTTTATTTTTCAATTGAGTTATTTTTTTACTCCACTGCATGTTTTTTATTTGCTCCCTTCTTTTTTTTCTCGCTCTTATGTTCTGTTATTTGTTCATATATTAGCTTTGTACCATATACACCCGCAACTATAAAAATTGGTACAAAATGTAATAAGTATTTTGGAGTTGCTTCCCAAAGTAATAAAAATACTAACAATCCGAAAATTGCCAATAAAACAACATGACATTCATTTTTCTTTGTCTTAATAAAATAAAGAGACATGATAATAAACATCGCATATAAATAAACAATCATTCCATCTTGGATTGACATTAAAATATCATTGTATTTTCCTCCAGAATTGTAAATATCCCTAAAAATATTATCTTTTCTAACTGGTGCAGCTCCAATTAAAGCAGAGCCATAATAATTTCCATCATTCCATGTAAATTGTAATTTATCGTATAAGAATTTTGGATATCCCAAAACACCATGTTTATTTAATCTCTTTACAATTTCATCGATATTTTTTTCAACTCTTTTATCTGGCTCTGTTTTAAATGTCAAAGAATAATCATCGACATCATATGCGCCAACAAAGTTGATACCCGGAATCATAGACTTTCTTTCTTTTAACCCCATCATAATCCAATGCGTATATGGCACTTTATTTGGTGTATTGGAAACACCTTTTAATTCTTGAAAGAAGATATTTTGGAAACCAGTAAATAATACTGTACAAACAAGGAAAGTAACAACAATACTACCTGCCATCCGTCCTATTTGCTTCCATGAAATTCTACGAAACATCATATCCATAAAAATAGCAATCAACATGATGACACAAGTAAATTTTATTTTTACCCCTAGGAATAGCAATACTCCAAATAAGATGTAATACCAAACTCCCTGTTTCCATGAAAGCTCTTTCTTTTTTAAATAACAAGAATAAATATATAGTATTCCAATTGGAATAAAAAGGGCTAATGTATCAGTATATAAAATTGGTACAAAGGTAAAGAAAGAATTACATAGTATCATAATGACTATACTAAAGATTCCTGCTTTTTTACCAAATAGATTTCTAACGGTAAGCCAAGTTAAAACCATGGCAATATCAATAACAATAATGTTGATAACAACAGATGCCCCTAAGGTTGCTAAATAGGTCTGAGGGATAATATGTGTCATATATAATAATTTAAAACAAACTGCTTGTAGTATAAACAGAGCAACATTATTTGGAAATTGTTGCATATAAACCCAGTTCACTTTATCTGTATTACCACGAGCAAACTCCATGGCATTTTCAAATATAATTTGCCAATCCCAACCAGGTTTTTCAAATAAATAATAACCAGCAAACCCTTGAATCACTAAAATAACGAGAAATAGAATGGATACAATCCATATTTCTTGTTTTTTAGTCAGATTTTTTATCTTCTTATGTAACAAATACCATGTACCTGCTAAAATACCACTAACTACTACTGTACCTAATAAAATAGCCCAGAATGGTAATTTCGCAACAACACTACGGTTATTAAAAATAGTACTCATGATAATAACGCTAAATAAAGCAATCATAACTACACTTAATATGGTATAAAACCATGTAATTTGTTTTGGTTGTTTAACTGTCTTCTTTTTCATAAATTCCTCCTACGATTCTGATAATACTTTAAATTGCCAATAGTATTTATAAACAAAGTTATCCTTTATTTCTTTTTTGACAATTTGATAGGAAATATGCTCATCATCTAAATTATAATAATAAGCAAAAAATTCAGGATTAGATAATTGTAACTTAATATTTTTTTGTGTTTTTAACTCTGCTAAATCTTTTTGAATCTGTGAAAAAGTATCAAAATCTTTTCTCCTAGCATCCAAATAAAATGAACTATTAACAATCATAAATAGAAATAAAAGAATACCAACACCACGTAATAACCATAATCTTTTTTTATTTTGTAGTGATATCATACAAAGTAAGATAAGCGCCATCCATGGAATCATATATAATTGTGGTACATATCTTGCCCACCAACTCTCACCTACTAAAATACTAGATAAAATGATACAGGCAAGTGGCAATACAACATATTTTATTTTCTTCTTATCTATACGATATAAAATCCATAATTCAATTCCTAACAAGATAATACCTAACACAAAGAAACAAGCAGACAGTGGTCCAAATCCTGCAATTCTAACATCAGGAATCTGAATTGCTTCTAATTCACTCTCATAAACATGAAGAGGATTTTTTAATTGTGGCTCTCCACCACCATATAAAACATTTTCTGTTTTAGAAAATAGAGAAATTGTAAACTTTTCTAAAGAATTTTTATGATTGAAACTCTTTGGTTCCATCTTAGTTACAATATCTTCTTTATCTTTTCCAAATAAAGGGTATAATGGATTTCCTGCAGTTACTGTATTTTTAATATAAGAAGAGGATCCTACAATAAAAATAGCAGTCACAAAGACAAGAATAAACCATCCTGTAGCTCTAACAAAAATTGTTTTCCAATCTTTTTCTTTACGATAATGAAATAACCAATAAAAATAAAATACAGCGGCAATCAAACCAGAATATAACAGTCCAGTAAATTTTAAGTTCACAAATAAAGAACAAATAGCTGTTAAATATAACCATATTTTAAAATCTTGTTTTTTATGGATAAAGATAGATAATAAGATAATTACTTCCATAGCAAAACACATGCCCATTAAGCCATCGACATAATAGTTAAATAATTGCGCTAAAATAACAGGGTTAAGCGCTAATACAACAGATAAGATAAAACTCTGCTTTTTATTTAAAAAGATACTTAAATAACTAAAAGCAAGCAATCCCATTGAGATTAAGACAAGTGTTGTAACAGCTTTTCCACTTTCAATTGATCCTGTCATATCATACATCACTGCTGATATTGTTTCTAATGATTTTGGATAGTGATTAATCCAAATACCATTTCCTCTAGAACTTGGTAATTGATTTTCTTTTACATAATCATTTTGATTCTGATAAATAGGATTCCATCCATTTTTTAAATAAGCAATCGATAATTTATGATAACCATTTCCATCTTGTGTTAAATCATATGTATTAGAAAACAAAAATGGAAGTCCAATACACAATATAAAATACAAAAGAATCATCACTATTTTTTTATCATTATTTTTCTTTTGAAAAAAATAAACCACAACTGGAAGTAAAATACTAAGTATTTGAATCCAAATAAGAGATAAATTTATATTACATAGTTTAAAAATATGAAATAACACTAACACACACAATAAATACATCATAATCAACCATGATAATTGAAATGATGCATGATTCCAAAGATTTTTACGACATCCTTTTATTTTTTCTGTATCCCAAGCTTCTACTTTTCCATGAGTTACAAAATAAGATTGTTTAGAAATTTCAGCAAGTGGTAGATCGTGAAGAGAATCAGAATAGAAATGTTCAATTTCATATTTCTTCACTTTTTGATCTAACCTTTTTATCTTCTCTTCTCCTTTACAATTTTTACCAGTATAAACACCTGTTTTTTTATCTACTACACTGGCAATTACAGAAATATTTTTCCATTTTTTTAAAAATGGTTTTAATAAAAATTCAGGAGATGCCGAAATAACATATGTTGGCTTTTTCTCTTTCATGTTTTCAATAAAATAAGCATTGATTTTTTTCTCTTTTTTCTTCCAAAACAATTCTATTTCACGGTCAATATCTTTGATTTTTTTCACAAAAGAAAAGAAATGTGATTTAAAGGTCTGTAATGATACAATATGTAATAAATATAGACATGCATACCAAAAAATAAGTGGTAATTTTACAATGATACGAGGATTTCTTAATAATGTAAAAAAGAAAAAATCAACAGTACTATCTCCATCATAAATAGTCCCATCAAAATCATAAACATCTATTTTTTTATGCATAAATCGCCACCACCATATAAACTATGTAAATCACTGATACAATCATCAATGTCTTATCTTTCAATATCACATCAATTGGATCACCATAAGAATCTTGTTCGATTGTTAAAGCGTATTTCAACACAATAAAAATCACGAATAACACACTATAAGTTAATAAATTCGTTTCAATAAAGCGAAATCCATTCGTACACCAAAGGGAGTAAAATACGAGTGCTAAACTTAAAAATAAATACATACTCTTATCTAAAAAATTTTTCGTATATTCTTGTAATACTTTTCTAGACTGAGATTTATTTTTTATCATCTCATTACGACGTTTTCCAAATCCAGCAAACATGCAAACAGAAAGTACTGTTAAAAACAACCAACTAGATATTTCTGTATCTGTAAGTGCTCCACCATATAAAACACGTAATACAAAACCAAATGCTAAAATCATAACATCAATAATGGGAATATTTTTTAATCCTTTACTATATAACACATTCATAACAAAATAGATAAGCATAATGATTGTAGCATAAATAAAACCACTATTATGAAAATAAAAATATCCTCCAAATTGGATCAAAAGTGCTATTAAGAAGACTATGACACCAATCATCATTGCTTTTTTCTTAGAAATTTTACCTGAAGCAATTGGACGATTCTTTTTTAATGGATGTAATTTGTCTTTTTCAACATCTTGTATATCATTATAAATATAAATAGAAGAAGCAATGAGGCAAAATGAAATATAGCCAACCAGTGTCTCTATGAATAATTGACCTTGAAATAACCAACCACTAAATAATAATGGTAAAAAGATTAAACCATTTTTTAAGTAATGATGAACTCTTAATAATTGCATATATATTTTCATATGTATACTCCTTCTATATCAAGTTCATTATAGCATAAAAAAAGATATGTTAAAATAACATATCATGAAAACTGTTCTTTCCTTGCTCTTTTTTTAATAGAAGGTTTGTCCTTTTTTATTTTCGCATTCGGATATATTTTCTTCAAATAAGTATCTGGATAATATCGATCACACAATTGTCCAATCACAGTAACTGGTTTGATTCCTTCATATCTCATAGCACAACGAATCGTCGCACATACAGAAACAACAATATCAAAGACAATAAAGACGAATAAAATAGTAAATAAAATATAGCCAATTCTACGTGATAACTGTCCTAACAGATAAGAAACAAATGGATACAATATTTTTAATACAAATAATCCTAAAATTCCCCAAAACAACATAAATGGAATTGTCGTTCGTCCACCAATATTTAAAAAGTGCTGGCTATAGTCCCATGAATGTGTATGAAAAACAACTTCCTGAGCCCAGTTTAAAATATATTCTGTTGTCCCACCTAATAAACAACAATAAAAATAAGTATAGTACCAATCTCTTTTAGCATCATGCTTTCCTAATATAATCACAAAGATAATAACCCCTATTCCATAAACAGGGTTAAATGGTCCATAAATCAATCCCTGACGAGATTCCCATATACCTTTTTTCGTAAATGTTAATATTTCTTCATAACAAGTTCCAAGAAAACATCCTACAACAAATAAGACAAAGATGGTTGTAAAACAATATCCACTTGGAAATTTCTTAACAGTTGATTGTTCTTTTTTCATAATACCCCTCATGTCTAGTAGTAGTATACCATAACAAAAAAGCAAGTACAAATCGTATGAGATATCCTTTTTATTCACATAATAACAAAAAGGAGTGTGAAACCCTTGTTATACTTTATGATCTTTGCATCAAAAATAATTGAAAATACACTCGCCACATTACGACTCATTGTTGTTGCCAATGGAAAAAAATTAATGGGCGCTATTTTACAATTTGCGGTTGCCCTCGTTTGGGTATTAGTAACTGGAGTTGTTGTAACCAACATTCAAAAAGATCCATTTAAAATTATTGTCTTCGCACTAGGTAGTTTTGCAGGATCTTACTTAGGAAGTATCTTAGAAGAAAAAATTGCACTTGGTTATTATTTATTCACTGTAATTGTTGAATATGAATATGGGAAACAAATTACAGACGAATTAAGAAAATATAAATTTGCAGTTACAAGTATGAAAGCAATTGGTAAAGAGAATCAAAAATATGTATTAATGATTTTATCGAAACGTAAAAAAAGAGAACAAATATCTAATATCATTCAAAAAATAGATACAAATGCTATGATTGTAACAGAAAAAGCTACTCCGGTTTGTGGGGGAAATCACTTTTAATATAGGAAGCAACTGTTTTAGGAATATCAGTAATAATTCCCAGACAATTATGATTTAATTGATTCACGATATGCTTTAATTCCTGTTTTTTCGTAATTGTCCATACATAATAAGGGTACTTTATATTAAAATCAATCGCTTTATCATAAATTGATAAAAATTGTAGATAAGTTGGCAATTCTTTTTCTTGTACAAAAGTAATTTTTCCTAAAGAAAATTCAGGATATTTCTTCTTAAAAATACGCAAAAGCGAATCAGAAAAACTACAGACCTTAATATTTAAATGTGGGTATTCTCGTAATAAATCACCCACTTTTTTTATATATATTTGATGATTCTCTATTCCATTTTTTAATTCAATTAAAATTTCTTTATCTGTATCAATAACATCTAAAAAATTTTTTAAAGTTGCAATCTTACTAGGATGATTTACTGTTCCAAAATTATATTGATATAATTCTGAAAGTGTCATGGTAGCTAAAATTCCCCTTCCATCACTTGTATGGTCAATGGTTGCATTATGGTGAATGACCAAAACACGGTCTTTCGTCATACGAATATCTAGTTCAATACCTTGAATAAATGGCTTTTTTAATGCATTGATAAATGCTTCTATAGAATTTTCAGCAAAGAGACTTTGCTCATATTTTCCACGATGGGAAATTATCATAAAATCACCTATCTTATTCTATGTAGAGATTGACAAAGTTTTCTAACTTTTTTATAATAATCTCAAGGTGAGAGGTGGTATTTTATGGAAATCGTATATCATAATCAAGATGATTTTTCAAAATTCGCATACACCTCTTTTTCTCATAAAGTATTAGAAGATAAACAAAATTATTATCACATCTTAGATCAAGAAGATAAAAATTTCTTTTATTTAAAAGAAACGGAACCAACAAAATTACAAATTTTAAATGAAATGAAAGATTTTCAACAATTTCTAAAAATAAAAGAATTAATTTTTGATAAAAAACAAAATCATGAATACTTAGGCTATTCCGAAAGTAAATATAAAAAGAAATCTTTTGCCAATCAATTAAGAGAAATTCCCGATTGTGATAAATTAACAACCATTTCTATTTATTTTCAAGAGTTAGACCGTCTTATTCAAAAAGGACACCAATTAAATATTGTCTTTCCTAATTTATTCTCTGATCATTCTATTGCTTATGATGTAAAAAAAGAATCGCTTTATTTATCTGGTGTTGATACATTACAAGTTGAAAATTATCAATCAATTCACGTCAATCCCTTTTTAAATGATTATAGAATATTAGAACGTATCTATGGTTCTATTAAATATTTTGACAATCAAACCAACTTATATCATCCAAACTTTGATCAATTAAATTTGATTAATCAATTCTTTATTTATACTTTGGGATTAAATCTATCTTATGAAATTATCGAACAAGAAGAATTAGGTATTTCTTGTGAACAAACACTAAAAACAATTTTAAAACAACACGGTTTAAGCAATGAAAACGATTTATATCAATATTTAAAACACGTTTATTTATATGAAGAAAATCAAAGTTATATAGCTGATGCTTATCCGTATATTGAAAAATTAGAAAGTGAATACCAACTACAACAAGGAAACCAATTTGTCAAAAGAAAAAGATGGATGATATAAAGGAGATTTATATATGGACAAAAAATTTATTGATAAAAATGATTTAAAATTAGCGAAAGTAAAACAACAAGATCAAATCAAAACGGTCTATCAGTTTTCGCATTCGCTTTGTGAAATCTATCAAGAATCATTTTTAAAACAAGCTCCTCGCTCTATATTTCTTGATTTTGAAAAAATGAATTATTTAGAAACAATCAATAACGAGCATTTTATTCTTCCATCTTCTCTTTTGTTCGATTCGAAAACAAATCAATATCTTGGCTATGAAACAAAAATACAATCTTATAAGGAATTAAAAACTTATTTAAAAAGCAGTAAAAACAACTTAGACTCTATTACTGACTATTATTTACAAATTGACACAATGATAAAAGAAGCACACCATCATCATATGGTTATTCCCGCTTTATTCTGGGATACACATTTATTCATTGATCCAGATACCAATGAAATTTATTGCACCAATTTAGTTCATGCTCAAATCAAAGAATTTCCTGCTATGATTGTCGATCCTAAATTGTATTTACTTTATCAAAAGCATTTACCAAATGTATATCGAAGTCAGTTTTTATTTCATCCAAATGCAGACTATATTTCTTTATTATCTTATTATTTTTACGATTGTACAAGCTTAGATCTTTTAGCAAGTTTTTGTTACCAAATCAATCATCCAGAAATTATATATCGCTTTTTCCAAACTTTTGGCTTACAAAATGAAACTGATTTTCGAAATATGTGCTACCAATTATTCTCAAATACAGAAGTACAAGATCCACAAGTGTCACAATATCTATTACAATTATTGGATAATTACGAGACAATTTCAGTACCAAATATTCCTAAATTGAAAAAATTTATCAAAGTAAAAAACAAAGCACTTAGTCGTAGCTAAGTGCTTTATTTATGCTCTAAAACTGCTTGTAACACTTCATTTCCAATCTGTTCAATCGATTTCAATTGATCATGTTCTACACACTCAATTGTTTTCCATTTATATACACTAGCAAGTTCTAAATAGGCATTTTCTGCTTTCTTTAAATATGCTTCATCACTTTCTAACTGATCTGGAATCTCATTACGATTTTGTTTTAATTGGCTTGCAAATTTAGCGGGCATGTGTAAAAATAACGCAATGTCTGGTTTTGGTAATTCTAATAATTTAAATTCCAAAATATCTAACCAAGCATACATATTCATACGTTCATTTGTATCTTCTATTTTACCTGCTTGATGTGCCATATTAGAATATACATAACGATCTAAGATCAATGATATTCCTTGACTTAATTTCTCTTCAATTTTTGGTAAATTATACCTTCTATCTGCTGCATAATAAAGGGCTGCAACTTTTGGTTCTACTGAAACTGCTCCTTCCGGAAACCAACCATCACAAATTGTCGCTTTCCCCAAAAATGGACCACCAATCATTTTTCCTGTTGGTGAATCATAATTAGGGAAACTGAATACTTCTACTTTCATTCCACGTTCTTTTAAATGTTTAATTAATAATTTTGCTTGTGTTTCCTTTCCAGAACAATCTGTTCCTTCAATGACAATTAACTTTCCTCTCATACTTTTTTCCTCACATATTCTAAATGTTTATAATGTATTTGATTCTCTTCATGTTGGTCTAATAATCTAACCTCAAAATCATCTTCATTCCATTTTGGAAAATAGGCATCTGCCTCAGGATCACTCGCCTCAATTCTTGTTAAATACATCCTATCACAGTCTGCAATCATCTGTTCATAGATACTCGCTCCACCAATGATATAACATGGTTTATCTTGTTCTTGCAAATACGCTTTTAATTCTGACAGAGAATGACAAACAATCACTTCTTCTGGAAAAGAAATTGTTTTATGAGTTAAAACAATATGCTTTCTTCCAGGCAATTGTTTTGGTAAAGAACAAAAAGTTTGATATCCCATCACAATCGCATGTCCCATCGTTTTTTCTTTAAAAAATTTTAAATCATCTTTTAAATGCCAAATTAACTGATTATGTTTTCCTAATTCACCATTCTCTCCAATTGCCGCAATCAAATATAATTGTTCCATTATTGTGCTAACGGGAAACGAATTGGTCCCATATGTTTATAGTTTTTTATCTTAATATCTTGGCAATCTTTTGAATGATCAAAATCATAAAAGTTTTCAATATCTGGATTTAACCATAACTCTGGAGCCTCATAACCACCTTCTAATTCAAAACGTCTCATCTGCTCACGAATACCATCAATTTGATTTTCATATATATGAGCATTTTTAATACTCCAATCCAATGTCCCAGGCTCTAAGTGATTTACTTTAGCTAGCAAATTCAACAGCACTGCATACTGTGTCACATTAAATGGTAATCCCAATGGAACATCACAACTTCTTTGATGTACCCAAGCATTTAACTTCCCATCTGTTACATCCCATTCACTCGACCACACACAAGAAGGTAAAACAGCCGTTTTTAAATAATCGTCTTGCCATAAACTCATCACCATACGTCGATCTTCAGGATGGTTCTTTAAATCATCTAGCAAACGATCCATCAACTTTAACTTTGAAACAATATATCCATAAGCCGTTCCAATTGTATGTGCATATTCTTTACCAATATAACGGTGCACTGGCTCATTAGAAAAACTTCCATCTTCATGTTTCACTCTTTGAATCGCATTCCAATATCCATTCTCATCTACTTCCCATTCATCCCAAATATGAACATTTCTATCTTGTAACCACCTCACATCATTTGACTGTACTTGATAAATCCATAGCATTTCTAAAATTGCTTGTCTAAAGAATAATTGTTTTGTCGTCAATACTGGAAACTCTTCACTTAAATCAAAATGTAAATAATGAGATGGAATTTTAATCGTATCAATTCCTGTTCTATTTTCTTGATGAACGCCCTCTTCTAATATTCTTTTTGTTAAATCATAGTATTGTTGATCCCATTTCGTCATTCGAACACCTACTCTCTAGCTTCATTATATAGCAAACATTTGTTTGTGTCAACCAATTATCTCATTTTTATCAAATGGTACTTCTAAGAACTTTTTACTTGCTAAAAAGTCACACATATGAACAAATCTCTGATATTTATTAGATGGTGCTTTTAACACTTCATTTCCTTGATAGTCT
>ULML01060159.1_pt1 | contig 13412 bp, 16 predicted proteins | sample 1951651 | NCBI WGS metagenome assembly ULML01 (sample SAMEA4835549, study PRJEB28245) | human gut metagenome | biome: gut microbiome; material: fecal sample | place: Denmark | collected 2008
GCCGGCCTTCTGGCAGAGTGGGCGCTGGGCAGGGACCGCAGTACCAAAATCATGGTCGGCTCCTATAACGAGACACTTTCCACCGTCTTTTCCAAGAATGTCCGGAACGATATTCAGGAGATCAAAGCGGATCGGGACCGGATCGTGTTTTCCGATGTGTTCCCCGGCGTTGTCATCAAACAGGGCGACGCGGCCATGAACATGTGGAGTCTGGAAGGCGGATACAACAATTATCTGGCGACTTCGCCCACTGGTACGGCCACGGGATTTGGCGCCACTCTGCTGATCATCGACGACATCATTAAAAACGCGGAGGAGGCCAACAATGAGCTGCTGAAAGAAAAACACTGGCAGTGGTTTACCGATACCATGCTTTCCCGTCTGGAAGAAGGCGGAAAAATCATCATCATCATGACGCGCTGGGCGAGCGATGATCTGGCCGGCAGAGCGCTGGAGCATTACAGCGGAAGCGGGGAGAAGGTGCGGCATATCACCATGAAGGCGCTGCAGGACGACGGAACGATGCTCTGCAGCTCCATTCTCTCGAAAAAGTCCTACCAGAAGAAAATCCGTGCCATGGGCGCGGACATCGCCTCGGCGAACTATCAGCAGGAGCCGATCGACCTGAAAGGCCGTCTGTATACGAACCTGAAGACATATTCTGGAAAACTGCCGCAGTTTAAGCAGATCCGAAATTACACAGATACGGCGGACACCGGCGCAGATTATCTGTGCAGTATCAATTACGGAGTCACCTTTGCGGGTGAAGCCTATCTTCTTGACATCCTGTATACGAAAGCGCCAATGGAAGTGACCGAGCCGGCGACGGCGAAAATGCTCTTCGAGGGCGGCGTTCATGTGGCGCGGATCGAGTCGAACAACGGCGGCCGTGGTTTTGCCCGCAGTGTGCAGCGCATTCTGCGTGAGGACTATCACTCCAACGCGACGGTGGTGAAGTGGTTCACTCAGACAAAGAACAAGCAGGCGCGGATTTACTCACATTCCGCCTGGGTGATGGAACATATCTATTTCCCGGAGGATTGGAAGAACCGGTGGCCGGAATATTACGACGCCATGATCCGCTACCAGAGAGAAGGAAAGAACGCGCACGACGACGCGCAGGATGCGACGACAGGCGTGGCGGAGGACTGCGCAAGGCCGTCCGGCGTATCTGTCATGAAATAACGAGGTGAAGACGATGGAAATCGAAGTGATCCGGAAGCTGATCCGAAAATACCGGGACGGGCACGGAGCTTTCGTCCAGAAAGCACGCAAGGCCCGGGACTACTACAAAAATAAAACCGATATTCTCCTTCCGGAGACGCGGGAGGAAGAACGACAGAGGGAAGAGCGGCCACTGCGTAACGCGGACAACCGGATTCCGTTCAATTTCCATGGTCTTCTTGTCAATCAGAAAGCGTCCTATCTGTTTACCCGGCCGCCGGTCTTCGATATCGGCTCCAAAACGGCGAACAAGCAGCTGGCGCAGTTTCTGGGAGACCGTTTCGCGAAAACCTGCAAGGATCTGTGTATTGACGCGTCCAACTGTTCGGTAGGCTGGCTTCATCTGTGGCGGGATCCGGAAGGGGAGTGGAAATACGCCACGGTTCCGCCGGAGGAGATCATTCCGGTCTGGGACCGGAGTCTTGAGCGTCGGCTGGAAGGCATTTTTCGCATCTACCGGGAACTGGATGAGGAGACCGGCGACGAATATACGGTGTACGAATACTGGAATGACACGGAATGCAACGCTTACCGGCTGAAGGCCGGCGACTCTCTGGACTTCCTGCAGCCGTATCCGATGTTTCTGATCGATCCGGATCTGGCGGAATATTCGGAGAGTTACCGGCATGACGCCGGAGAAATTCCGTTTTTTCCGTTTTTCAACAATAACACGGACACCGGAGACCTGGACAATATCAAGCCGCTGATCGACACTTACTGCAAGGTCTTTTCCGGCTTCGTCAATGATCTGGAGGACATTCAGGAGGTCATCTTTGTCCTGACCAATTACGGAGGGCAGGATCTGCGGGAATTTCTGCAGGAACTGAAAACCTACAAGACGATTAAAGTGGACAGCGGCGGAGGGGATGACCGTTCCGGTGTCTCCACGCTGACCATCGAGCTGCCGGTGGAAGCGAGAAAAGAGCTTCTGGCCACGACGAGGAAATGCATCTTCGAGCAGGGGCAGGGTATCGATCCAGATCCGGAGAACTTCGGAAACAGTTCCGGCGTGGCGCTGAACTTCCTGTACGCGTTGCTGGAACTGAAAGCCGGACTGCAGGAGACGGAATTCCGCCTGTCCTTTGCCCGTTTCGTCCGCTGTATCTGCCGGCTGCTGAACATTCCCATCAAAGATGATGCTGTGATTCAGACATGGACCCGCACGGCGGTGCGCAACGATCAGGAGCTTGCTCAGATCGCGCAGCAGTCGGAGGGCGTCATCTCTAAAAAGACCATCGTGACGAATCACCCGTGGGTGGACGACGCGGAGCAGGAGATGGAGGAGATCGCGGCAGAAGAGGACAAAGCAGCGGAGAAGATGAACCCTTACGGACAGGGCTTCGGACAGCCGCAGACGCAGACCGGCGCCGGAGCGGAAGGCGACGAAGGAGACGGAAATCCTTCCGGGGAGTAGCCGATGAAGAGCAGGGATTACTGGAAGGAACGGATGTCCGCTCTCAACGAGGAAAATTACCGCAAAAGCGCGGCGTATTACGAAGATGTGAGAAAACAGTACCAGAAGGCCATCCGTGATATGGAGCGGGATATTTTGGTCTGGTATGAGCGGATCGCCGACAACAACGGGATCAGTCTGGCCAATGCGAAGAAGCTCCTGAAGGCGGATGAGCTGGAGGAATTTCACTGGACGGTACAGGATTACATCGAAGCCGGAGAAGCGAATGCCGTCAGTGGGCAGTGGATGAAGCAGCTGGAGAACGCTTCGGCGAAATATCACATCTCCCGGCTGGAGGCGATGCGGATTCAGCTTCAGCAGCAGGCGGAGCTGATCGCGGCGCAGTTTGAGCAAAGTCTGGAAGAATTTTTAGGCGAACTCTACGAGGAGCAGAGCTATCACATCGCCTACGAGATCGCGGCGGGAACCGGCATCGGCCGCAGCTTTGAGCGGATCAATCCGCGGACGATCGAGCAGGTTCTGGCAAAGCCGTGGGCGCAGGACGGCAAAGTCTTTTCCGAGCGCATCTGGACGAACCGGGACAAACTGGTGCAGAATCTGCACACCATCCTTTCTCAGGGTATCGTCCGGGGCACCGCGCCGCAGCGGATGATCGCGGACCTGTCCCACAGCATGGAGGTCAGCAGAAGCCAGGCGGCCAATCTCATCCTCACGGAGACGGCGGCAATTTCCGCTCGGGCGACGCAGGACACCTACAAAGAGCTGGACGTGGAGGAATTCGAGGTACTGGAGACACTGGACAGCCGTACCTGCAGCCTGTGCGCCGACATGGACGGAAAACACTTTCCACAGAAGGATTATCAGATCGGTGTGACCGTTCCGCCGTTTCATCCGCGCTGCCGGGGAACCACTGTGCCGTATTTCGACGACGAATTTACCGAAGGCGAGATGCGGGCAGCCAGAGACGAAAACGACAAAGGCTATGAGCTGGTACCGGCGGATCTGACCTATCGGGATTGGGAAGAGCGGTTTGTGAGGGAGAGAAAGACTGGTTTACAAGGAACGAATCCAAGTGATAAAATAAAAACGAAAGAAAAAATATTACAAAAGCATCAAATGTCAAAGTTGCAGGAGGTTATGCCGGAAGATGATTTTAATACATACTTTCAGCTGCTTCTTGATAATACGACATCGGATATCGATAGATTGTATGCAAAATTTACGGATGAATGTAATCAGTTCATACTTACAGCAGATAGAGGTTCTTATGCAGTTGCTGATGATGTTGTCAAATTTCATTTTGAGTCGGAAGCGAGCATCGATGAAGGATTGAATAAATTTGATGTTCTGGGGCATGAATGCGGACATATGTTTGATACTCATATAGGCAGAAAATTGAATGCAAATTTTACGGAGATTGATGCAATCAACAGCATTGGCAAAACAGAATCTAACGCTATGAAACTGTTAAAAGAAACGCCTTCATCTTCAGATGAATTTCTTGCGGCCTTACGTGAGGATGCACGTATCCTTCGTGAGAAGATGAAAACAGAAGAATGGGATGAAATAAAGCAGGATTTACTGAATTCTCCAGCTTCGAAAGGTGTTCAGGATTTTCTGGATGGTTTCTATAGCACGCAGAATGATAAAGGAAAGTATTTTTTACCGTGGGGACATGGAGATCGATATTACAATCGAAAGTATAATAATTGGATTAAGGGTTTTGGATTTGAAAACAAGTTGAAGCAAATATATATAGAACTTGGCTTTGATGCAAGTAATCAGACTAAAGTAAAAAGACTTTACCGAATTTATGAGACGGCTTCCGAAGCATGGGCAAATTGCGCCAGTGCTGAGACAGTTGGTGGAATGGAATTAGAGTATGTGAAAAAATATATGACAAAAACATACAATACATTTATAAAATTAATAGGGAGTGTGGAACAGTGAATGTACTTGATCCGGAATTAGAACAGAAGCTTCGTCAATACCGCGACATATTCGATGATGCGTTTCCGACGATTCCGTTCAGCGGATACGAAACATCGGAAGTATTGAAAATCATCGATAGTTGCGTCAGGCAGAAGAAAGATGTCTATGACAGTGGATATCTGACTTTAGAAGAAGAAATGGTATATTGATATCATGGCATAACTTTTTCCCAAAGAAGGGGAGAGGAAGTATGATAGAAAAGAAACTCTATTCTGATCCGAGGTGGTGGGATGATCCTAAGCCACGTTCCAGCCTTTGTGGAACTTGCAAGTACGATCTCGGTTTTCTAAAGTGTGTCAAGCATGGGGAAATCCCCATAGGACTGCTTCGCAAATCTTTCCCGGGCTGCGAGGGTTTCGATGAAAACTATTGCCAGTATCGTGAGGAGAAAACGGAAGAGGAGTCGTAATCTGGAGAGAAGGAAGAAAAGATTTGATTACGCTGGTAAAAACGATACAGAGCGAAAAAGGGGAACTGTTTGCCATCGGTCTGCTGAAGGGAAACGAAATCTGGGAAATTCTCTCTCTTGACGCTATAGAATAATTTTTCAAAGAAGCGAAACCGTGTCGAATGCGACACGGTTTTTCTTATGCAATTTTTTTCAGGCCGCCCTGTTTATCGGGCGGAGAAAGGAGGAAACGATGGATCCCTGCACGAGGGAATCAAAATTCTGGTACGCACTGGCGTACGGAAAGCCGCAGGAGCTGCCAGTGCCGATCAACGCAACCGAGCATTACATGCGCCTCTTCGCGCTGAAACAGCTGGGCGGCCAGACAGCGGAAAACACACTACAGGTCAAGGGCGCGGCCCCGGGAGAGGAATTTCTCGGAAAGAAGACGGAAGACATGGTCTCAGACGTGGAAATTCTTTTCGACGGTACGACGGCGTATCTTTCCGGAACGGCGCACTATGTCACAGGGTATACGCAGTTCAATGAGACGGTACCCGAGCAGCAGGAAGGATATTTCTTCCCCTTCCATCTGGAAGAGAGTGGCTGCAGCACCATGACCTTTTGCAGAAACGGACAGGTGACAAAGGAGAACATCGCCTATGACCCGGACATTGTTTTTCGTTTTGACGCAGATACAGAGTTTTCCGTAACGACGGACACCGGAAAGGAAATCCGTCTGGACTTCACCGGCCTGAGCCTGGAGCCGAAAGCCGGTGAATAACACTATACGATAACATCCGGAAAAGAAAGACCTTCGGGTCTTTTTTCTTTTCCCTCGACTCCGGCCGGAGAATAAACGGCCCCATCCCGAAACTCAGAGAGTGAGAAAAAACATCTATGGAGGAAAAAATAAAATATGGAATGGTTAAGAGCGATCCTCGAAGGCGCGGAAATCACAGACGGCACGCTGAATGTCGATGCGCTGCAGAGTGCCATACAGAAGGAATTTCCGAAACACGCGGTTCCGAAAACGCAGTTCAATGAGGTCAATGAGAAGCTGAAGGCGGCGGGTGCGACCATCGAGCAGTTGAAAAAGGACAATCAGGACAACGAAACGCTCCAGAAGGAAGTGGAGACCTACAAGGCAAAGGTGAAGGATCTGGAGGCCGCCGCACAGAACACGCAGCGGGAATATGCCCTGAAAGATCAGCTGAAGGCGGCTGGCGTACTGGACGCGGATTATGTCATTTACAAACAGGGCGGTCTGGAACAGTTTTCCTTCGATAAAGAGGGAAAGCCGATCGGCGTGGAAGATATCTTGAAGCCGATGCGGGAAGCTTCGCCGCATTTGTTTGTACAGGAGAAAAAGAGCGGATATGAGCCGAAAGGCGGTGGTAAGCCCGCGGAAAACAATCCGTTCTCAAAAGAGACCTACAACATGACCGAGCAGGGCAGACTGCTGCGGGAGGATCCGGAGGAAGCGCGCCGGATGGCGGCCGCTGCCGGGGTGAAGCTCTGAGAAAAAGAAAACAGAGAGGAGTAACCGAATATGGCGATTACCAAAATTGAAGACGTCATCGTACCGGAGCTGTTCAATCCCTATGTGATCAACCGGACGATGGAACTGTCGAATATCTTCAGCAGCGGCATCGTGGCCAACGATGCCCGTTTTGACGCGCTGGCCAGCGAAGCGGCCAGAACACACAATATGCCGTTCTTTGAAGATCTGCAGGGCGAATCGGAGCCGATTCTGGAAGACGTCAAGATGACGCCGAAGAAGATCACGTCCAACAAAGACGTTTCCACGACGATCTACCGGCAGAACATGTGGGCTTCCACAAATCTGGCGGCGGCTCTGGCCGGTTCCGATCCGGCGCAGGCCATCGGTGATCTGGTGGCGGCTTACTGGGCGCGAGACATGCAGAAGGAGCTGATCGCTGTCTTAAATGGCATCTTTGGCACGGTTCCGGCCGGAAGTGATCCGCAGACCGAAGCGGAGACGAGACTGGCGAGCAATCTTTTGGATATTTCTGGTTTGTCCGGCACGAAGGCTAACTGGTCGGGCAACAGTTTTATCGACGCGGAGCAGAAGTTAGGCGACGCCAAGGCGCAGCTGACGGCGATCTGCATGCACTCCATGACGGAGGCCTACCTGAAGAAGCAGAATCTCATCGAGACGGTGCAGCCGTCCAATGACGTGGGATTTTCCACTTATCAGGGCAAGCGCATCATCGTGGATGATGGCTGCCCGGCGGAGGACGGTGTCTACACGACATATCTCTTCGGCGAAGGCGCCATTGCGTACGGCAACGGCTCTCCGACGGGCTTTGTGCCGACGGAAATCGACCGGGATAAGCAGACGGGCGGCGGTATCGATTATCTGATCAACCGCCGGGCGTTTATCTTGCATCCGCGCGGCATCGCGTATACCGGAGCGGTAAGGGAAAACGTGGAAACGCCTACCCGGGAGGAGATGGCCAATCCGGTCAACTGGCAGCCGGTCTATGAACCGAAGCAGATCCGTATTGTGGCGTTTAAACATAAGTTAGGATGATGCACTGGTGTGTGACGACAGAACGGAAAAGGAAAACGGAATGCTTTCCAAAGCGGTGGAGCTTCTGGTCGCTTTGGGGATTCCGGTCACAGCAGAGGATCCGGTTCTCTGTCTCATCGCAGAGGCCGTGACAGAATCTCTGAAAAACAAAACGAATCAGAAAAAGTTACCGAAGGAGCTGACGATGACAGGCGCTTACCGGATCGCGGGACAGTATCTGAAGCTGCAGAAAAACGCCGGAAATCTGACAGAGTTGAACGGATCGAGTTTTGAGAGTGCCATAAAGCAGATTCAGGAAGGCGATACGAATGTGGTTTTCAGTATCGGCAGCGGGGATATGACGCCGGAACAGCGTCTGGAGGCGCTGATCTCCTGGATGTTGGATTACGGGCAGGAGACGCTGTTCCGGCACAGGAGGCTGGTATGGCGATAAATCACAGACAGGCGCTGCAGATGCTGTGGACCGACTCCTGCAGTGTCTTTGTCCGGCAGGAAGTGACCGACGAAGAGACGAAGCTGACAGATTTTCAGGAAGCGGCGCTTTTAGAGAATGAGCCGTGCAAGCTGTCTTTTGAGACACTGTCAGTTGCGACCGGAGATGAGGCGGCCACCGCCGCGCAGACGGTGAAGCTGTTTCTTTCGTCAGACCGGACCGTGCCGGCCGGATCGAAGATCGTGGTGACCAGAGGAGAGCGCACCTTTGTATTTTCCTGCTCCGGAGAACCGGGCGTCTTTTTCCATCATCAGGAGATTCCGCTGGAGAAGTTCCGGGGGTGGGCCTGATGGCGCGTGGGATCCGGTGCGATTACCGGCAGTTGCGGGATCTGCAGCGGCGTCTGCAGCGCCTTTCGGACGGTGACATGGATGCCTTCTGCCGCAGAACGGCCAATGAACTGGCGGCACGTCTGCTGCGCAAAGTGAGAGAGCGGACGCCGGTGGATACCGGAACGCTGCGCCGCGGCTGGGACGTCGGGGAGATATGCAAAGACGGGGATACCTACGAGATCGAGATTATCAATCCGACGGAGTACGGACCTTATGTGGAGTACGGACACCGCACGGCGAATCACCGGGGCTGGGTGCGGGGTCGTTTCATGCTGAAGATGTCCGAGCAGGATCTGGAACAGATGGCGCCGGCTCTGATTCAACAGAAGCTGTACCTTTTTCTGAAGGAGGCGCTGGGATGGTAAACGAAATCGTGGCGGGTGTTTCGCGAAAGCTTTCGGAAACATTCGGAGACGGATACCGGATCTATCAGAATGACGTATCGCAGGGGCTTTCGGAACCCTGCTTTTTTCTTGCGGTTCTTTCGCCGTCTCACACACCGTATCTGGGGCGGCGCCGAAAGATCACCGTGCCGCTGGACGTTCATTTCTTCCCCGAAGACGGCGGAGACAATCGGGAGATGGCACGTGTCGGCGACCTTCTGTTTTCCGCACTGGAGTTTATCTCGACGACGGACGGAGTGGATTCTTTTCGCGGAAGAGAGATGAGCTATGAGATTCAGGAAGGAGTGCTTCATTTTTTTGTGACCTACGCTGTCATCTTAAACGAGATCCGGGAGGAGGAAACCATGGAGACCTTATCACTGAAGGAGGGAACAGAATATGGCGGATGAAGAAAAAGCAGTCACGGCCGCGGAACCTGCAGCGCAGGAACCCAAAACGGCTGCGGGAGCGCACGAGCCTTCCTATACGAAGGCGCAGATTCTGACGTTTGTGCGTTACGCGCATCGGCGGGATCTTTTAAGCGCACTGCTCCGAGAAGATAAAAAATATACCCATGCCGAAATCATGTCGGCAATCCGTAACTTTATGGAAGGAGGAAAAGCCTGATGGCACTGGGAGGCGGAACCTGGCTGGTGCAGAACAAGATTCTGCCCGGCAGCTATATCAATTTTGTCTCCGCGTCGAGAGCGTCCGCAACGCTTTCCGACCGCGGTACCGCGACGATTCCGATCGAACTGGACTGGGGTCCGGACGGAGAAGTCTTTGCCGTAACCAATGGCGAATTTCAAAAAGACAGTTTGAAGATCTTCGGCCACGCCTATACCGACGAGGCGCTTTGCCCGATGAGAGAAATTTTCCTGCATGCGCAGACGGTATACTTTTACCGGCTCAACAGCGGTGGGGAAAAAGCATCCAACAAATTCGCCACGGCCAAATACAGCGGCTCCCGCGGCAACGATCTGAAGATCGTCATCGAGGAGAACGAAGCGTTTACGGCGGACACGAACGAGATTTACGACGTCAGCACGTATCTGGATACTTCCTGCGTGGATATTCAGAAGGGCGTTGCATCCATGGCGGAGCTTACGGAAAACGATTATGTCCGTTTTGAGGCGGAAGCAGCCATTGAGCTGACGGCTTCCACTCCGCTGGAAGGCGGTACGGATGGCACGACGCAGGACGCGAATTATCAGACGTATCTGGATAAAATCGAACCATACACCTTCAACACGATGGGCTGCCCGTCGACGGACGGGATCATCCAGAGTCTGTTTGTCGCTTTCACGAAGCGGCTGCGGGATGAGAGCGGCGTGAAGTTTCAGACCGTGCTTTTTCAGGGTTCCGATGCAGATTATGAAGGCATTATCAGCGTGGAAAACGGTCTGGTCGGGGACGCGGATAATCCGGCGCTCGTCTACTGGGTGACCGGCGCGCAGGCGGGATGCGCCGTCAATGAAAGTCTGACCAACGCGACTTATGACGGAGAATATGATGTCGATACGGATTACACGCAGGCACAGCTGGAGGCGGCGATTCAGTCCGGCAAACTGATGCTGCACAAGGTGAACGATCAGACCCGTGTGCTGACGGATATCAATACGTTTGTCAGCGTGACCGACGACAAGTCGGCTGACTTTTCCAGTAATCAGACGATGCGGGTGCTCGATCAGATCGGAAACGATATCGCCGTCGTTTTCAACACGAAGTATCTGGGGAAGGTGCCGAATGACGCGGCGGGCAGAATTAGTCTGTGGAATGATATCGTGAAACATCACGAGCAACTGCAGACGATCCGCGCCATCGAGAATTTCACCAGCGACAGCGTGACGGTGGAGCAGGGAGATACGAAGAAGTCCGTGCTGGTCACCGACTATGTGACGCCGGTCAACGCAATGGAGCAGTTATATATGACGGTAATCGTCCAGTAGGAGGTGCAATATGGCGATCAAAATGAACGCAAAGGACTCCGTCTCCGCGTCGCTGGCGGAATGCTATATCACCATCGACGGGGAGCGGTACAATTTCATGCAGTTGATCTCATTTGAATCCAAATGGAATGTCAACATTACCGAGATTCCGATTCTCGGTCAGGTGGGCAAAGGCCACAAGCCGACCTACGGTTCCGGGGAGTGGTCCGGCACCGCCCATTATAACCAGTCTGTGATCCGGGACATGATGCTGCGGTACAAAAACGAAGGATATATGCAGTACTTCGACATCCAGGTGACGAATGAAGACCCGACGTCTGCCGTAGGACGCCAGACGATCATCTTAAAAGACTGTCTGGTGGAAGGCGGAATTTTAGCGAAGTTCGATGCGGATTCGGAATATCTGGATGAAGATCTTTCCGGCACGTTCGAGGACTGGGACATGCCGGAACGGTTCACGATGCTGGACGGTATGCAGTAAGGAGGAGAAAGAATGGATTTAAGCGCTTTTTTAGCGGAAAACGCACAGCCGGTGGAAAAGGTGGAGTATGTCGTTTCCACACGATTCCGGGATACGGAAGGAAATCCGGTGCCCTGGACAGTACGTACGATCTCCAGTGAAGAAGATGAGAAGTTGCGCAAAGCCTGCAGAAAACGGGTGCCAGTACCCGGAAAGAAAAATCAGTACACTACCGAAACAGATTACGATCAGTACCTCGGAAAACTGCTGGTCGCCTGCACGGTGGAGCCGAACCTCAACGCTGCGGAACTGCAGGACAGCTACCACGTGATGGGAGCGGAAAACCTGCTGAAGGCGATGCTGACGGCGGGAGAATACGCCAACTACGCGGAAAAAGTGCAGGAAGTCTGCGGCTTTGACGTGAGCCTGCAGGATGAGGTGGACGAAGCAAAAAACTGATTGAGGACGGCGATCCAGAAGCGAACTATGCCTATTACTGTCTGCATGAGTTCCACCTTCTGCCGTCCGTTTTCGTCTCTCTGCCGCGTCGGGAGCGCGCTTTCCTCATCGCAGCCATCGACGTGCGCGTAAAGGAAGAGGAAAGGCGCCAAAAGGATCTGGAACGGAAGAGCCGGCAGAAAGGCCGGGCTTCAGGAAGGAGATAAGATATGGCGACACTTCGCTCCACGATTGCGCTGTATGACGGCATGAGCGCACCGCTGCGGAACATGAATCAGGCACTTCGGGTCGTATTGGACGGTTTTGAGGCTTTGCAGACGGCAGGAGCCAATTCTCTGGACCCGACGGTCATTCGGCAGGCCAGAGAAGAACTGAACCGTACGGACGAGGCTTTGAATGAAATCGGAAGCGGGATCCGGCGCGCGGAAGAACAACAGCAGCGTCTGAATTGGAATCTGGAGGAAGGAAGGCGGGAAGCCAATCGTGTGCGGGAAAGTCTGGACATGGAGGACGAAATCCGGCATGCCGATGAACAGCAGCGAAGGCTTAACACCGATCTCGAACACGGTCGGAACGCTGCGGAGAATCTGCGCGACAGTCTGGAAAACGGCAGCGATGCTGCGGAGAATCTGCGCGACAGTCTGGATATCGAGGATACAATCCGAAGAGCGGAAGAACAGCAGCAGCGTCTGAACGATCGCCTCCGGGAAGGCCGGGACGCAGCCGAAGACCTGCGTCGGAGTCAGAACCGAAACGACTCGGACGGCGGAAACGGAAATCCGGATCCGGGCGGAGATAACGGAGGAGAAAATGCCGCGGAAGAGATCTGGAGCAGAATCAAAAACGTCGCTGCGATGATCGGCGGGGCAGAAGCTCTGAAACAGATCGTTGCCGTTTCCGATCAGCTGACCAGTACTACCGCCCGTCTGAATCTGATTGTGGATGACGACGGATCCGTGGAAAAACTGGAAAAAAAGATCATGGCTTCAGCGCAGCGATCCCGCAGTGTCTACTTTGACGTTGCTTCTTCTGTGGCAAGTCTGGCCTCCAATGCGAAAGCCGCTTTCAGTGGAAACGACGAGATCATCGCCTTTATGGAGCAGGTCAATAAGCAGTTTGTCATCGGCGGCGCTTCCGCGGAAGGACAGGCCGCTGCAATGCTGCAGCTGACACAGGCCATGGCTGCCGGTGCCCTGCGCGGAGACGAACTGAATTCCATTCTGGAGCAGGCACCGGGCATCGCCCGCGCTATTGAGCAGTATATGGGCATCGCGGAAGGATCCATCAAATCCGTGGCGGAAGAAGGACAGGTCACGGCTGATGTGGTCAAAAACGCTTTGCTTTCTGTGGCGGATGAGACGAACGCGAAGTTTGAGAGTATGCCGATGACCTGGGCACAGATTTGGACTTCCATGAAGAATCAGATGCTGTCCACGTTCTCTCCTGTTTTAAAGCAGCTGAACGAGATGATGAACAGCCTGCAGTTTCAGCAGGTCATCTCTGGCATTATCAGCGCTCTGGCCACACTGGCCTCGGTGGCAGCCGGAGTGTTCGATGTGCTGGTAAAGGCAGCCTCCTTTGTGGTGGATAACTGGAGTTGGATCGCGCCGATCATTTACGGAGTGGCAGCAGCGTTGCTGGTCTATACCGGCTATCTTGCCGCGAATAATATCGTGCAGGCAATTTCTAACGGCTTAAGAACCATTGCCGCGATTCGTGCGGTTGCGCATGGAACTGCGACAGCTGCAGAAGCTGCAGCAA